>Ga0181518_10000118_pt1 | contig 86113 bp, 84 predicted proteins | sample PEATcosm2014_Bin_28_FD_119751 | JGI IMG/M metagenome (GOLD analysis project Ga0181518, IMG submission 119751) | Peatland microbial communities from MTU Mesocosm Facility, Houghton, MI, USA - PEATcosm2014_Bin01_60_metaG | ecosystem: Environmental > Terrestrial > Soil > Wetlands > Peat | place...
ACCAACATGGCCGGCCGCGGCGTGGACATCAAGCTCGGCGGCAACCCCGAGCATCTGGCCGCCCAGCAGCTGGCGCGCGAAGGCGTGGACCCCGCGGACGCGGAGACCTACGAGCGGCGCATGAAGGAGATCCTGCCGGAGGTCGAACGCAAGCTCGCGGACAGCCGCGAGATCGTGACGGCCGCCGGCGGCCTGTTCATCTGCGGCACCGAGCGCCACGAGTCCAGGCGCATCGACAACCAGCTGCGCGGGCGCGCGGGCCGCCAGGGCGACCCGGGCGAGTCGCGCTTCTTCCTGTCCGCGGAGGATGACCTCGTGCGGCTGTTCGCCGGCGATCGCATCTACCGGATCCTCGACAAACTCGGCGGCGTCGACGAGGAGGGCAACGAGGAACCGATCGAGGCGGGGATGCTCTCCAAACAGATCGAAAAAGCTCAGAAAAAGGTAGAGGAGCAGAACTTCCTGATCCGCAAACGCGTGCTCGAGTACGACGACGTGATGAACGAGCAGCGGCGCGTGATCTACAAGTACCGCGACGAGGTCCTCGAAGGCAAGAGCATCGGCGATGAGGCGCGCGAGGAAGTCGCGAAGGTGATCGAGCGCACCGTCGACCAGTACACGCAGGCGGACTACATCGAGGACTGGGACATGGACGGCCTGTTCACGGCCATCCGCCAGTTCTTCCCGCTCGATCTCGAAGACCAGGACCTCGACCGCGACACGATCGACAGCAACATGCTCACCGACCGCATCGTCGAGGAGGCGATGGAGCGCTACAACGCGCGCGAGGAGTCGCTGGGCAAGGAGCTGATGGAAGCGCTCGAGCGCTTCCTGCTGCTGCAGACGATCGACGAACGCTGGCGCGAGCACCTGTTCGACATGGACTATCTGCGCGAGGGCATCCACCTGCGCGGCTTCGCCCAGATCGACCCGCTGGTGGCGTACAAGAACGAAGCGTTCGTGCTGTTCGGCGACCTGATGAACAGCGTGTGGTCGGACTACACGCGCATGATCTACAACGTGCAGGTCAACGTCGACGGTCAGAACGGCGATGGCGGCGCGGGTGGGCGGGCTCCCATCCCACCGTTCTCAGCGGCGGGCAACTCCACGCGCGCGGGCCGCGTGTCCTACTCGGGCGGCCACAGCGCCGCCGGCGCAGGCGCGCTGGCGGCCGCGGCGGCGGCCGCGGGCCTCGGCACGAACGCGAGCGCCGAAGCGGCGTTCGCCGAAAACGGCGAGGGCATGGAGGCGCTGCCGGTGGTCGAGCAGCGCGTGCTCGACGACGAGCACCAGGTCGGACGCAACGATCCTTGCTGGTGCGGGTCGGGTAAGAAGTTCAAGAAGTGCCACGGCGCGTAGACGCCCGGCGCGTTGCGCTGCCGGCGTTGACGGCGCTGCTGGTGCTGCTGTTCGCGAGCGTCGCGTCGAGCGGCGCCGAAGTTTCACCCCCGGCGTGTCCGCCACCCGCAGCGTTCCCGTCAGCGACCGTTGCGCCCACAACCCCGGCTCCCGCCGGCGCCGCGGAACCGACGCCCGAACAGGTCGTCGTGTGCGTCGGCGCGATGCCGATATCGGGCGCCACGTACTCGCATTGGCTGGTGGTCGCGAGGGACGCTGTCGAACCGTCGGTCAAGGGTCACCACGCTGGGAGCGTGAAGGCGTTGCAGAGCGAGGTCCTCGGCTTCTTGATCTCATCCGACTGGGTGATCGGCGAAGCCGAGGCTCTGGGCGTCACCGTCTCCGCGGCCAAGGTCAAAATGGAATTCGACCACATCCGCAACGCGCAGTTCCCGCGGCGCAGGGAGTTTCGGGCGTTCCTGCGGGACTCGGGGCAGACGGTCGAAGATCTTCTGTTCCGAGTGAAACTTAACCTTCTGTCAGAGCGCATCCAGAAGCGCGTCGTCGCCGGTCATCACGGCCCGGCGAGCCAGCAGCGCGCGCTGTCACAGTTCGTCAAGGCCTTCAAAGCCAAGTGGCAGGCACAGACATATTGTGCGGCCGAATACGACGTCGCGGACTGCGGGCATGTGGAGGGCAGCGTCTAGCGGGTCACCTCCGCTTGGCACAGGTTGATGTGCCCGCGTGGAGATTCAAGATGACGCCTTCCCCGCGCGGGCAGAGCCGTTTCATGAGCTCGGTCATGCGCCTGATCTCACCGGCCATGTTCTGAGGGGCGACGCACGATCCCCTGCCTTCCCCCGGGCGGGTGACCTCGACGGCCACCTGCCCTCCAGGGCACGGTTTCCTCGCAGGTGTGAGGTGCTCGACCACGGCCCGTGCTCTTGCGGCGTCTTCTGCTGCCGAGCGCCTGGAGAGCAGCTGCGCACCGCCGCCGCAGCCCGAAAGCGACGCCAATGTCACCGCGACTGGCATCGAGGGTCTCATCCCCATTGTCGAGCCGCCGCGGTCACCGGCGCTTGAACGCAAGCATCGTGCTCGCCTCGATTCGCGCGTAAGGCGAGTCCGGATGCATCGCGTCCCAATCGAAGTCATAGACCGCCCGCGGGTACTCAGCGAAGCCGCCGGCCTCCGGGCCGCGTGGGTCGGTCTCGACGGCTCGCCCGTGCACGATCACGAGGAACGTCTCGAGCCCGCGCGTGACGACGCCGCTCACGGCCGGGTTCGCGCGGATGTTCCGAAACCGGGCCGAGTTCTCGGCTGAGCCAAACCAGAACTGACCGCGGAAGAACAGGCCGTCGACCGGCGCCACCCGCGGCTCGCCGCGGGGTGTGACTGTCGCGAGATCGAGCACCTGCACGCCGGCGAGCTCCGTGCAGAGCGCATCGGCGTCGAGGCGGTCTCCTCGCCCCAGATCGAGCGCAGGTGCGCGCCGGCGCGCGCATAGCTCGCATCCAGAAGCTGCTGCTGAGCGTGTAGGTCCTCACTGGTCTCGAACATCCCTGAGAACCTTCTCACAGGCTCCGCCTGTGTTTTTTAGAGCCCCCTTACCTCCGCGAATAGCCTCGATCCGAATGAGCAGCGAGAGCATCGCGGCAGGACGCCGCCCCGGCGTCGACTGGCGGCGCGCCGAGTTCGTGCTGACGCTCCTGGCGTTCGTGGGCTTCCTGACGCTCCCGATACGCATCACGACGATCTACAGCGGCCTGCCTGCGCATCCGCTGTTCGTGCACGTGCCGGTGGTGCTGATCCCGACGACGATCGTCGCGGCGGTCGTGTTCGTGTTCAAGCGCGACTGGCTGTCGCGCTACGGGATCGCGCTGGCGCTGGTGTCGATCGTGGCGATGAGCTCGATCTTCCTGACGATGCAGGCGGGCGCGGCGCTGCGCGGCGAGCTGCATCTGCAGGGCCAGGCGGCGACGCTGATCTCCGAACACTCGCACGCCGCGCACATCCTCGCGATCATCTACGTCCTCTTCACCGCGACGCTGATCGTGACGTTCGCGGCGCAGCGGATCTCCGGCGGCATGCCGACGGGCCTGGCCATCGTCGACGAGCTGCTGTCGCCGAAGCCGATCGCCGCGGCGCTGCGCGTGGTGCTCGTGCTGCTTGCGATCGGAGCCGGCTACATGTGCTTCAGGACCGGCGATCTGGGCGCGAAAGCGGTGTGGCAGGGCCGATTGCAAGCCGCCCACGGCGGTGGCTTCGGCGGTCCGCCTGGTGGAGAACCGCAGTTGTTCGGCCCGCAGTCTGGCCGCTAGCCTGTATCGATAGTGCCGGGCACGCCGTGGGACGCGCACACATATGACCGCTCGAGCGAGCCTCAGCAGGCGTGGACGAGCCGGTGGACGCGATCGTCTCGACGGCGACGCTGCACTGGGTGCCCGACCACGATCGCCTGTACAGGCGACTCGCGCGGGTGCTGCGGCCGGGCGGCGTGCTGGAGGTCCAGTGTGGGGGAGAGGGCAACATCGACGGCGTCCGCGCGGTTATCGAAGCTGTCGCTGAGGACGTCGCGCCCGAGCTCGTCGGATGGTCGCCGTGGGTGTTCGCGGGGTCGCACGAGACGGAACTGCGCCTGCGCGACGCGGGCTTCATCGTGAACAGGTGCTGGTTGGAGGAGCGTCCCACGTATCCTCAGGATGTGGATGCGTTCGTGCGCGCGTCGATACTCGCCGCGCATCTCGAGCGCCTGCCCGAGGAGCGCCGGGAGCCGTTCGCGACGGGAGTGGTGGCGGAGGTACGCGTGCCACTCGACTACGTGCGCTTGAACATCTCGGCGGTTCGCCGGGTGTAGCGCCCCAAGCCCTCCCGCGGAATCGTTGACAAATGGCGTGGCGGGCGCGCAGTGCGCGCCCGCCGCCACGGTCTACGTGTTCGGAAAGCGGACCTTGATCGTGAATGCGTTGTTGTTGGGGGACACCTTGCTGAAGAAGACGCCGTACGCGGGCAGGTCTTCGTTGAACGGGACTTCCTGGCCATCGTAGTCCGAGCCCCAGAAGTTGTCGTCGATGTTGATGGGCTGTCCTGGGTTCTGCCAGCGGGTGGGAAATGTCTCTCCCCTGGAGAGCTTGCAGTGCTCGATGTCCTCGCCGCCTCGCCCGCCGCTGCCGGGGTACTTGAGCGAGTTCGTCTTGTGAACGCCTGTGCAGTGGAGGGTGTTGTTTTCTCCGAAATATTCACCGCCTTTGTATTCGGCCGTGAATGTGACGCTTGTCGTTACCGGCCGTTCTTTCGCCGACGCTGTCGCTGAGAAGATCCCCAGCGCGGCGAGCGCTGCGACTGCGAGTGTGAGCACGAGCGATCTACGATCCATGTCCATTCTCCTTGCCCTTTCGGGCTGATTGCTGCGTCGTCCATTCCCTCTTTACGAGGTGCCCGCTTCCCTGCGTATGCGAGATGCTTCGACGAGGTCGAAGTCGAGGGCCGGCGCGCTGCTGGCACCGTACCACGGTCAACTTCATACTGTAGACACAGTGTCCCAATGCCATAACGATTCGGTTTATCAACATAACGCTCGCCTATGGCGGCGTTGGTTGCCATCGGCGCGTCGAGTAAGGTCGATCTGATGGGCGGCTCGCAGGCATATGAGCACCGCAAGCCGCTTGAGCACATCGTCGCTCGATATGACCGCCTCGCACGGTTCTATCGGAGGCTGGAGTTCCTGTTCCTGATCACGCCGCATGCGCGGCGCAGGGCGGTGGCGGCTCTGGAGCTGGCGCCCGGCGACACCGTTCTCGAGATCGGCGCAGGGACCGGACGCAACTTGCGATACCTCGTCGACGCCGTCGGGCCGACTGGGCGAGTGATCGCGATCGACGCGTCTCCGGGCATGCTCGCGCAGGCGCGACGCCTGGTGCGCGATCGCGGCTGGCGGAACGTCGAGTTGCTCCAGCAGGACGCTGCGGATCTGCAGGTCGACGACGAGGTCGATGGGGTGCTCTTCAGCCTCAGCTACTCGGTCATTCCAGACCCGCGCCCAGCGCTCGCCGCCGCGTGGGAGCGCCTGCGGCCGTCGGGCCGGCTGGTCGTGATGGATCTTGGGCTGACGAGCACAGCACTTCGCGGCCTGCTCGCACCGATCGCGAGCCTGCTCGACAGGCTCGCCCCCGGCGATGCGTACTCACAGCCGTGGAACGACCTCGCCGCCTACGGACCCGTCGCCACGGAGCGCTTCATGCTCGATCTGTACTACGTGTGCGTCGTCCGAAGGGAAGCGCCACCTGTGGCTCAGCCGACGGGACCGCGCGGCAGCGGTTCGCTATAGGCCGGCCCGCTCCCATAGCTTCCAGGCGGGCACGTCCAGCCCGCGCGCGACCTCCATGATCGTCTCGATCGTGAAGTTGTACTCGCCACGCTCGATCGCCCCGTAGTAGGAGCGGTCCTTCCCGGCTTTCAGGGCGAAGGATTCCTGCGTGTAGCCCTTTTCCTTGCGGGTGGCGCGGAACGCTCGGCCAAGCGCGCGACTGTCCTCGGACCCCTTTGGCACGCCAGAGAGCCTGTACGACTGACTGGCGTTATTCCACTGTATATAGCTCCACCTGGTAAAGCTCTCGGTTACAGGCCGGCCCGCCGCCAGATCTCCCACGCCGGGACGTCGAGGCCCTTGGCGACGGTCACGAGCGTGTCCACGGTCATGTTGAACTCGCCTCGCTCCAGGGCGCCGTAGTAGCTGCGGTCTATGCCCGCACGGATGGCGAAGGCTTCCTGCGTCAGCCCCTGCTCGCCGCGGATGGCGCGGATCGCTTCGCCGAGCGCTCGATTGGCCTGTGACTTCTTTGGCGGCATCTGGCGATCCTGTCCGATTGACGGGTGATATTCCACCATGTAGAGTTCCACCGGGTTTAGTTCCCGGACCCCGGTCTCCCATGCACGAGCCATCCTCTCAAACCCGCGATACGGCGGCCCGCCTGGTCGTGATCGATCTGCTCGGGCAGACGCGCGGGCGCAGGCGGCCGACGCTCTACCGGCACCTGCGCGGCCACGACCGCGACACGATCAACGACGCGATCGCGCGCCTCGTCCGCGATGGCGTGCTCACGGCCAGCGGCGACCTGCTCATGGCGACGCCGGCGCTCGCGTGCCTCGAAAGCCTGCAGCTGATCGCCATCTGATGGTCTGGCTACAGGTCAGGGTCACGCCGGAGGAGCTGCACGCGCGGATGGAAGCAGCAAGGCGTCAGGGCGTCTCGATGAGCGATCACCTGCGCGTCGCGCTCGGGATGCGCCCGCTCGGCGATCCGCCGATGTTCGCCGAGGCCGAGCCGCGCGGGCGCCTGCGGCTCGTGCACGAGCGCCGGCAGCCGGAGTGGCGCTAGCCTGCGGTGACCGTGGCGGGACCGGCTCGACCGTTCGTGGCGTGCACCAGACCAGGTCAACCAGGTCTGATATATTGTGCGCTATGTCCGAGATACGCACGTCGGAGGCCGTGACTGTCACCGAGGCCAAAACACAGCTCTCGAGCCTGCTCGAGCGCGTGATCGATGGTGAGGAGATCGTGATTCGTCGCGGGCAGCGCCCAGTGGCAAAGATCGTCGCGTATTCGCCTGTCGGCGAGCGGCGCATACCGGGAGATCTTGCGGGACAGATCTGGATGAGCGAGGACTTCGACGAGCCTGACGAGGAGTTGGAGCGTCTCTTCGGGACGCGCGATTGAGCGCATTGCTGCTCGATACGCATGTGCTTCTCTGGTGGCGGGGCGATTACCAGCGGATCAGCGCCCGTGCCCGCGAGGCGATCGCTGACCCCAACCACGTGCTGTTCTTCAGCGCGGCGTCGACCTGGGAGATGGCGATCAAGCAGGCGGCCGGCAAGCTGAAGATGCCGCCTGACCTTCTCGATACGTTCGAGCAGCGAGGCTTCACAGAACTGCAGATGAGCTCACGACAGGGCTTGATCGCGGGCGCGCTGCCACCGCACCATCGCGACCCGTTCGACCGAATGCTCGTTGCCCAGGCACAGAGCGAGAAGCTCACGCTGGTCACGAATGACGCGCGCATCGCCGCCTACGACGTGCCGGTGCTGTGGTGAGCCAGGCCTGTGCGTCCCAGATCGTGGGTCGCACAGGCTGGCGGTGTCACTAACGACGTCTTGCTGCGAGTTCTGCGTCTATCTCGGCGAGCAGCGCGTCCTCGCGCGCATGTGTTACACGCGGCGCTCGGGCGGCGACAGCCTGCCCTGCACCTGCGCATTGGGCTTGCGCATGGATTTTGACGGTGATCCCTGTTTCGTTGTTGGTGAGAACGAACCAGCTCTGCCGTGTGGTTTCCATCTCGCTCACATCCAGGCCTGCGATACCTCCGGTCCCGCCGCCGCTAACGGCGTGTGAGCCCGCAGGGCAGACCGCTTCGGCAACGCCAACGGTGTCATTGAGCACTTCAACCGTGGGACCCGTTACGGTGGTCAGGGTGCTCAGATTGCTGGGACCGGCTGGTCCGGGCGCCCCCGTGGCTCCGGTCGCGCCTGCTTGACCCGCGGGACCCGCCGGGCCTGTTTGCCCGCGCAGTGCCTTGAGAACGCTCGGCTTGATCTGGCTGGTGCTCGTTACCAGATAGTGATGGGCTGCAAGAGCTGTGCCACCTATGGCAAAGAACAGAGCCAGCACCGCGATCGCGGCGGCGGGCGACGGTTTGTGTGCGTGCATGTGTTACCTCCCTGATTGACGGCATTGCGAGAGCTCGATGGGCCCTCGCCTCTTCGCGGATACTAACGAGTGCGCGATAACTGGAACAGGTTGGTTTAGCTGAACGCCGTGGAAAGCCGTGTGGTGGGTTGCCTGGAGGTGATGAGCCCACGGCGCCCGGTGCTCTGGCACGGGTGCATCCCCCTCGCGATGGGCGCGCCGGTCGCCCGCCCGGGCCCGAACGCCCCGCGCTGATACCGTGAGCCCATGGCCACAGCCGCCCAGAGCGAGTCGACCCCGACTCCCCAGCGCTTGGCTGCGATCCGTGAGCAGATGACACTGCTCTCGGATTATCTTTGACCCGGCTGGGCTGGCGGAGCGCGTGGCGGCGCTCGAGGCGGAGATGGGAGCGGGGGGCTTCTGGGACGACGCGGAGCACGCGGCGGAGGTGTCCGCCGAGCACGCGCGCGCGTCAAAGCGCCTGGAGGCGTTCGTAGCGCTGCAGGCGGACGTGGACGACCTGGAGGGCCTGGCGGAGATGGCCGCGGAGGACGCGTCGCTGGAGGCGGAGGTGGACGAGCAGATCGCGTCGGTGGAGGAGCGGCTGATGGCGCTCGAGGAGCAGCGGCTGTTCTCGGGTCGCTACGACACGGGCGACGCGCTGGTGACGGTGAACGCGGGAGCGGGGGGGACGGACGCGCAGGACTGGGCGGAGATGGTGCTGCGGATGCTGATGCGCTGGGCGGAGCGCAGGGGCTTCGCGGTGGAGCTGCTGGAGGTGAGCGAGGGCGAGGAAGCGGGGATCAAGTCGGCGACGTTCCGCGCGTCGGGCGAGAACGCGTACGGGCTGTTCGGCGCGGAGCGCGGCGTGCACCGGCTGGTGCGCCTGTCGCCGTTCGACTCGGCGCACCGCCGCCACACGGGCTTCGCGGGCGTGGAGGTGGCGCCGGTGGTGAAGGACACGGGCGAGGTCGAGATCAACGACGACGACCTGCAGGTGGACACGTATCGCGCGTCGGGCGCGGGCGGCCAGCACGTGAACAAGACGGACTCGGCGGTGCGTATCACGCACCGCCCGACGGGCATCGTCGTGCAGTGCCAGAACGAGCGCTCGCAGTCGTCCAACCGCGCGACGGCGATGGCGATGCTGCGCGCGAAGCTGCTGGAGCGGATGGAGCGCGAACGCCAGGAGGAGATCGCGCGCGAGAAGGGCGAGGCGCAGGACGTGAACTTCGGCTCGCAGATCCGCTCGTACGTGATGCACCCGTACACGCTGGTGAAGGACACCCGCACGGGCTTCGAGATGGGCGACGTGCAGCGCGTGCTCGACGGCGACCTCGATGGGTTCGTGCGCGCGTACCTGCTCCGGAGCGCGTCGTCGCGGTGAGCCCCGCCGTGGACGCAGACCTTGCCGCGCTCGTGCGCGCGGCGCTCGCGGAGGACGTCGGCCCGGGCGACGTGACGACGCTGGCGACGGTCGCGGCGGACGCGCAGGGAAGCGCGCTGATCACGCAGAAGGCGCCGGGCGCGATCTACGGCCTGGACGCGGCGGAGGCGACGTTCGCGGCGCTCGACCCGGACGCGCGCTTCGAGCGCCACGTGCAGGAGGGCGTGTGGCGCGAGCAGGGCGGCCCGGTGCTGTCGATCTCCGCACGCGCGCGGGCGCTGCTGACGGGCGAGCGCACGGCGCTGAACTTCCTCGCGCGCCTGTCGGGCGTGGCGAGCATGTCGGCGCGCGCCGCGCGCGAGGTGCAGGGGACCGGGGCGCGGGTGCTCGACACGCGCAAGACGACGCCCGGGCTGCGGGCGCTGGAGAAGGCGGCGGTGGCGGCGGGCGGCGCGAGCAACCACCGCGCGGGGCTGTACGACGCGATCCTGATCAAGGAGAACCACATCGCGGCGGCGGGCGGTATCGGGGAGGCGGTGCGGCGGGCGCGCGAGCACGCACCCGAGCTCGCGGGCACGCTGGAGGTGGAGGTGCGCGACCCGGACGAGATCGAGCAGGCGCTGGCGGCGGGCGCGCCGCGCCTGTTGCTGGACAACATGGACGTGTCGCAGCTGCGCGCGGCGGTCGCGCAGGTGGCCGGCCGCGCGGAGCTCGAGGCGAGCGGCGGCGTGACGCTTGAGACGCTCAGGCCGTTGGCGGAGACGGGGATAGAATGGATCTCGATGGGCGCCCTGACCCACTCGGCGCCTGCCCTCGACCTCTCGCTGATCATGGAGGCTCGTCAGCCATGACCCTCTCGCCGATCCGTACCCCTCGCTCGCAGGCGGCGATGCGCCCATGAACCTGCCGATGGCGCCCACGCTGCCGATGAGCGGCGCCCTCTCCGACGCTGAGATCGCCGATCTGCAGGCGGAGGTGCGCGCGCTGGCCTCCGAGCGTCGCGCGGTGATCCTCGCGCACAACTACCAGGTGCCGGAGGTGCAGGACGTGGCCGACTACGTCGGCGACTCGCTGGGCCTGTCGCGCCGCGCGGCGGCGGCGACGGACGCGGAGACGATCGTGTTCTGCGGCGTGCACTTCATGGCGGAGACGGCGTCGATCCTGTGCCCGCAGAAGACGGTGCTGATCCCGGACCTCGACGCGGGCTGCTCGCTGGCGGACTCGATCGACTTCGACCAGCTGGCGGCGTGGCGCGCGCAGTTCCCGCGCGGCGTGGTGGTGATGTACGTGAACACGACCGCCGAGGTGAAGGCGCTGACCGACTACTGCTGCACGTCGGCGAACGCGGTGGAGGTGGTGCGCCACATCTACGACACGCACGGCGCCGACACGGAGATCCTGTTCGGCCCGGACATGTGGCTGGGCGCGTACGTCGAGAAGGAACTGGGCAGGCGCATGCACGTGTGGGACGGCGAGTGCCACGTGCACGCGGGCATCCGCCCGGCGGACATCGCGGCGACGCGCGCGGCGCATCCCGGCGCGGACTTCCTGATCCACCCGGAGTGCGGGTGCACGACGAGCATCATGGAGTACGTCGCGGCCGGCGACGTGTCGGCCGAGGGCGTGCACATGCTGTCGACCGGCGGGATGCTGAAGTACGCCGAGCATGCCGAGCACGACGCCGTCGAGGAGGCGTCCCACCGCCCCGCGGACGGTGCCGCCGGCACCGGCGGCAGCACCGCTGCCGGATCGCCCTCGGCGCGACGCGAGGTGGTCGTGGCGACGGAGATCGGGATGCTGTACCCGCTGCGGATGGCCGCGCCGGACGTCGACTTCATCCCGGCGAACGCGGAGGCGTCGTGCAGGTACATGAAGATGATCACGCTGCCGAAGCTCCGCGACGCACTGCGCGAGATGCAGTTCGAGGTGCGCGTGCCTGAGGAGATCGCGGCGAAGGCGCGCGTGCCGATCGACCGCATGGTCGCCCTGGGGTAGCGGATACGCGAACACGCCCGTAATCGTTCGCGGATTCGCTAACATCTGCCGTATGAGCGCCATTGCGGTGGACGCCAACAGCAGGGTTGCCGGCGAGCTGATTCGCAGAGTCCGCCGGGAGAGCGGCCTGAGCCAGGCGGAGCTCGCCCGGCGCGCGGGCATGCCGCGCTCGGTGCTGAGCGCCTACGAGCACGGTCATCGCCAGCCGGCGGTCGCCGCCCTCGCGCGCATCGCGGCGGCTGCAGACATGGAGATCGACGTCGGGCCGGCGCCGGCAGCCGGCCTTGACGTGGACCGGGCGGGGGAGATCCTCGCGCAGGTGCTCGACCTCGCCGAGCAGCTCCCGCAGCGACCGCGCGGCGAGCTCGCCTACCCGCCGCTCATCCGCCTCGCCGCGTGAGCGTCCCCTGCTCGAATGAGCGGCCCGCGCTGTGAGCGCCTCATGAGCGTCCTCGCGAGCCGTCTGATCGCGATCCACGACGCGCTGTCGGAGGCCGGGCTGTCGCATGCGTTCGGCGGCGCGATCGCGCTCGCGTACTGCACCGAGGAGCCGCGCGGCACGCGCGACCTGGACCTCAACGTGTTCGTCCGTCCGCGGCGCGCCCAAGACGTGTTCGCGGCGCTTCCCGAGGAGGTTGCAAGGAGCGCGGAGGATCTCGCGAAGGCGGAAGACGACGGCCAGATCCGGCTGTGGTGGCAGGACACGCCGATCGACATCTTCCTCAACGTGCATCCGTTCCACGAAGAGGTCGCGAAGGGAGTGCGCGCGGTGCCGTTCTCGGGTCGCCTCGTCCCGGTGGTCGGCTGCACTGCGCTGGCGGTGTTCAAGGCGCTGCTCAGCCGCACGAAGGACTGGGCGGACATCGAGGAGATGGTCGCGATGGGCGAGATGAGCCTCGCCGACGCGCTCGCGTGGCTCACGCAGATCGCCGGCGCGGACGCCCCGGCGGTGGCGCGGATGCAAGCGCTCGCGGCTTAGCGCAGGGCGCCGAAGCTTCTCCCGAGCTCGCTGACATCGACTTTGCCTGTCGAGTCCTTCCACCGGCTCGACGGTCGCGACGAGCATTGGACGCATCGATGTCTTGGCCAATGTGGACAACTGCCGTCCACGCCGTGCCATAAGCTTATTTTATGGATGGCGCCGAGTCGGGTCTGGAGGGCCTGTTGTGGTTCGTGTTCCGGCGTTCAGCCAACGCGATGGTATTGGCCGACGAGGATCGCCGCTTCGTCGAGGCCAACGACGCCGCCCTGGAGCTGCTCGGGCGCAAGCGCGAGGAGCTGATCGGCACGCCGGTCGCCGACACGATCGCGCCGTCCGAACGCGAGCGCTCGGCGCGCGAATGGCAGGCGTTCGTGCGATCCGGCGAGCATGCGGGGACGCGCAAGCTCGTCCGCGCGGACGGCTCTGAGGTGCAGATCGAGGTCGCCGCGCGCTTCCTGCAGGTGGGCGGGCGCCGGCTCGCGGTGTCGGTGACGCTGGCGACGAGCGACTTACCCGTGGTCCCCCAGCCCGCTCGCCCCCGACATGGCGCCCTGACCAACCGCGAGCGAGAGGTCGTCACGCTGATCGCGCTCGGCCACGAGACCAGCCAGATCGCCGACGGGCTGCTGGTCTCGCCGGAGACCGTGCGCACGCACGTCCGCAACGCGATGTCCAAGCTCGGCGCGCGCACGCGCGCGCAGCTGGTCGCGATCGCGCTGTCCACCGGGGAGGCGGCGCTGGTCACCTCCGGCGCGAGCGCTCCCTGCGCGGGTCCCGCGACGAGCGCGATCAAGGCGCCGGCGGCTTCGCCAGTCGAGTAGGGCGCTCGCGCGAGCTCCACCAGCCGAGCGGGCCACACCCCATGCAGGGTGTGGCCTCGCGCTCGTCCTGCACACCCACCTCCCGCGTGCATGTCCTTCGCGGCCAGCATCGCACCTCGACGCGTTCGCTGCCAGCGGCGCGCGGTCAGAATTATGACCACGCCTGCGGCGCGTCAGCGGAGCCGGTGGCGCGCTCTTCCAGGCGCTGGTGGTAGGCGCGCAGCAGGCGCCGGTGGGTGAGCCAGCCGACGAGCTCCTCGCCGTTCGCGTCGAGGACGGGCAGGCTCTCCAGGCCGGCGCCGGCCAGCGCGCGCACCGCGTCGTCGAGCGACTGGTCGACGCGCAGCTCGGGGGCGTTGCGCATCAGCGCGCCCGCGAGCGGCGCCGCGCGCGAGCCGGCGATCGCTTCCTCCACGTCGGCGGCGGTGACGACGCCGAGCAGCGCGCCGCCGCCGTCGGCCACCGGCAGCTCGTCGGCGCGCTCGCCGGCGAATCGCTCGAGCACGTCGTGCAGCGGCTGCTCGGTCCTCAGCGCGCGCGGCGGCTCGCCCATGGCGGCGGCGACGCTGATCTGCGCCATCAGCGTCGCCGCGGGCGCGTCGATGTCGATCCCGCGCCGACGCAGCTTCAGCGTGTAGATCGTGTCGCGGGTGAGCGCGTTGGCGAGCGCGGTGGCGACGACGATCGCGAACATCAGCGGCAGGACGATGCGGTAGTCGCCGGTCAGCTCGAAGATGATCAGCACTGCGGTGATCGGCGCGCGCGAGCAGGCGGCGAACACGGCGCCCATCCCGACGAGCCCGTACGCGCCGGCGGCGCTCGCCAGGTGCGGCAGCAGCTGATGGGCGATCGCGCCATAGGCGCTGCCGAGCATCGCGCCCATGAACAGCGACGGCGCGAACACGCCGCCCGAGCCGCCGATCCACATCGTCAGGCTGCTCGCCAGGATCTTCGCCGCGAGCAGGCCGAGCAGGACGAGCACGACGTAGTCGCCGCCGACCGCTTTCTGCAGCACCGGGTAGCCGACGCCATACATCTCGGGAACGGCGAGCAGCAGCAGCCCGAGCAGGACGCCGCCGGCGGCGGGCCGCAGCCATTCCGAGCGCCCGTTCCAGAGCCGGTCGGAGAGGTCCTCGCCGGCGTACAGCACGCGGATGAAGCTCACCCCGACGCCGCTGGCGAGCACGCCCAGCCCCGCGTACAGCGCGAGCTCCAGCGGCGAGGTGAACGCGAACGCGGGCAGCGACAGGAACGGGTGGCTGCCGAACGCCGCGCGACCGATCGCATCGGCGGTCACCGAGCTGAGCACGACGAGCCCGAACGAGCGCGTCTCGAAGTTGCGCAGGATCAGCTCCAGCGCGAAGAACACGCCGGCGATCGGCGCGTTGAACGTCGCCGCGATGCCGCCCGCCGCGCCGCACGCGACGAGCAGGCGCAGCTGGGACTCCGGTAGGCGCAGCAGCTGGCCGATGCTCGAGCCGAACGCCGAGCCGATCTGCACGATCGGGCCCTCGCGGCCGACCGAGCCGCCCGACCCGATGCAGATGGCGGATGCGAGCGACTTGACGATCGGCACCCGCGGGCGCATGCGCCCGCCGAGCCTGTTGACGGCGTACATCACCTCGGGCACGCCGTGCCCGCGCGCCTCCGGCGCGAACAAGCTCACCAGCGGCCCGTAGAGGAGGCCGCCGAGGACCGGCGCGAGCACCACGAACCAGATGCCCAGGCCCGGCAGCTGCGGGTCGATCGCGTGGCCGGCGGCGCTGTAGTCGCGGTGCCCCGTGAACAGTTCGGTGAAGCCGACGATCATGTAGCGAAACGCGATCGCGCCGATCCCCGCGCCGGCGCCCGTGAGCAGCGCCAGCAGCGTCAGCCGACCGCCGCCGTCCACCTGGATGAGGGGCTCCTCGTGCCGTCTGCTCACAATCCTGCGAGCCTATGAGACGCCGCCGGGCGCTTCGGCCGCCGATGCGCGAGCGGGTCAGAGATCTGACCGGATGCGCGGGCCGGGGCGCAGACACACACGCGAGCTCGCGACCGCCGGGGCGAGGCCGCCGGTCGCGTGCACATCGGAGGCGGCGGGTCTGACACAGTGCACACATGAGCGCGACAGCCGGCGTTTCACCAAGCGTGTGCAGGGTGCTCGACGAGGATCACGAGCTCGCCGAGGCGGTTCCCGCGGACGGCCGCGAGGAGGCCGCCGGCGAGTGTCTGGCGCGGGTCATGCTGATCCCCCGGGGCCGCTGGAGCGTCGCCCCGATCGAGCCGGCGCAGCGGGGCATCGGCCTGCTGGTGATGGCCGGGCTGCTGATCCGCCGCGTGGGCATCGACGCGCGCTACGGCGCCGAGCTGCTGGGCGAGGGCGACCTGCTGCGACCGTGGCAGGGCGAGGAGGAGCCGCCGATGCTGCCGCTGACCACCGGTTGGCAGATCCTCGAGCCGACGCGCATGGCCATCCTCGACGAGACGTTCGCCCGGCGCTCGGCGCCCTACCCGCAGCTCACCGGCCGCCTCGTGGGGCGGGCGGTGCAGCGTTCGCGCAACCTCGCCGTGAACATGGCGATCGTCCACCAGGCGCGGGTCGACAAGCGCCTGCACATGCTCTTCTGGCACCTGGCCGCACGCTGGGGGCGCGTGCGCAGCGACGGCGTCAGCCTGCCGCTGCGCCTCACGCACAGCGTCCTGGCCGACCTCGCCGCCGCTCGCCGCCCGACCGTCACGAGCGCGCTCTCCGAGCTCTCCAGACGCGGGTTGGTGCAAGCCCTCGACGGCGGCTTCCTGCTCTCCGGCGATCCTCCCGGCGAGCTGCTGGAGCTGGCGAGCGTCCTCTGACCGCGAACTCATCCCCAGCCCCCAATGTCCGTTTACCAGTGTTGTTCTGGGGTTTGGTATCCACTACGCTCCACGCACTGCCATGACCGCTCGAGCAGACGCCGCACACGATGCGCCCTCGGGCCAGCGGATCACCCCGTCGGACAGCCGCTATTCGACGATGGTGCGCGGCTTCAACCCGCGCTGGGTGGGGAGCCCCAGGTACGTGGCGCTGTGCGCCGACACCGGTCAGGCGCTCGACGCCGTCCAGCGGGCGCTCGACGAAGACCTGCGCGTCACCGTGCGCAGCGGCGGGCACTGCTACGAGAACTTCGCGTGCGGCAACGACGGCGGCGCGATCGTCGACCTGTCGCTGATGCACAGCGTCTACGAAGACGGGGAAGACGTGTACTGCGTCGAGGGCGGCGCGACGCTGTGGAACGTCTACTCCGAGCTGTACCGGCGCTACGCGGTCACGCTCCCCGGCGGATCCTGCTACTCGGTCGGCGCCGGCGGGCACGTCACCGGCGGCGGCTACGGGCTGCTCTCGCGCAAGCACGGCCTGATCGTCGACCACCTGTACGAAGTCGAGGTGGTGTGCGTCGGCGCCGACGGGCGCGCCCGTGCCGTCAGGGTCAACCGCGACTCCACCGACCCGGACGAGCGCGAGCTGCTGTGGGCGCACCTCGGCGGCGGTGGCGGCAACTTCGGGATCGTCACCCGCTTCTGGTTTCGCAACCCGCCGAAGGCGCCCAGCGAAGCCCACCTGGTGAGCATGGCGTGGAACTGGAGCGAACTGAGCCGCGAAGCGTTCGGCGATCTGATTCACAGCTTCGGCCGCTTCTTTGCCGCCAACAGCGCCGTCGGCAGTCCCTACGACGGCCTGTTCGCGCTGCTGCATCTCTCCCAGAACGCCCGCGCGGACTCGCAGATCGTGCTCACGGCGCAATACGTCGGCGATGAGCCGGCGCTGCTCGACGAGTTCACGCGCGCGATCTCCGGCGCGATGCCCAAGCCAACCGCGCAGCGCGCGCCCGCCGGCCACCAGCGCCCGCCCGCCGCCGGCGCCAAGCCGCAGGCGCTGTCGTGGCTGTGGGCGACGATGCAGCTCGACGGCGGCACGCCCAACCAGCGGGGCAAGTACAAGTCCGCGTACATGCTCAAGCCGTTTCCGGAGCGCCAGATCGACGTCATGTGGCGCCACCTCGGCGAACCCGTCGACCCCAACCCGCGCTCGCTGCTGCAGGTCGACTCCTACGGCTGCCAGGTCAACGCCGTCGCTCCCGACGCCACCGCCATCCCGCAGCGATCGTCGATCATGAAGCTGCAGTTCCAGGCCTACTGGCTGACGCCCGAGGAAGACAAACAGAACCTCGCGTGGATCCGCGAGTTCTACGGCGACATGTACGGCGCGAACGGTCCCGTGCCCGACGGCGTGATGGACGGCTGCTACGTCAACTACCCGGACGTCGACCTCGAGCACTGGCAGAAGCTCTACTACAAGCAGAGCTACGCGCGGCTGCAGCGCGTCAAGCAGCGCTGGGACCCCGGCGACGTGTTCAACCACCTGCAGTCGATCGAGCTGCCGCGCTGAGGACGACCGCGCTCGCCGGCGCGTCCAACCGGGCTCGGGTTGCGCGCGCCGGCTCGCGCCGTCAGAACTCGTCGGCGGTGTGCGGGCCGACGCACGCGACCGCGAGCCTGTCGGCGACGCCCGCGGCGACCTCGCGGACCTCGTCGTAGGTGACCGCGTCGAGCGCCGCGATCGCCGCGTCCGGGTCGATGTCCTCGCCGAAGACGATCTGCTGGTTGGCCGCGTAGCGGGCCACCGCGCCGGAGTTCTCGAACGCCAGCACCAGCCGCCCGGCCGCGTACGCGCGCGCCCGCGCGACCTCCTCCTCGGTCGGTCCGTCCGCGCGCAGCTCGTCGACGATCTCGCGCATGCGCGTGTACGCCTCGACGCACTTCGCCGACTCAAGGCCCGAGCTCAGCTGCAGGATCGGCACGTCGGCGAACGCGTGGTTGATCGCGCTGACCGAGTAGCACAGCCCGCGTTTCTCGCGGATCTCGTCGAACAGTCGCGAGCCCATCGAGCCGCCCAGGAGCGTCGAGTAGATCGACAGCGCCGCGCGCTCGCGCGGGCTCGCCACGGCCACGTCCGGGCGGTAGATCATGCGCAGGTGCGACTGGTTGGTGTCGCGCTGCTCCACCAGCGTCTGCGGCGCGAACGCCGGCGCCGGCACGTACGGCTCGGGCTCCGGCAGCGCGGGGAAGCGCGCGAAGCGCTCCTGCAGCTCCTCCTCGGCGGGCACGTGCTCGACGTTGCCCGCCAGGAACGCCCCGCCGCGCGCGCCCGCCCAGCGGCGCTCGCGAAACGCGACGATCCCCTCGCGCGTGAAGCTGCGCAGGTTCTGCTCCGGGCCGAGCACCGTGCGCCCGAGCGGGTGATCGCCGAACGCCGCGCGGTCGATCAGGTACTCGGCGACCGTCGACGGCTGGTCGTACGCGCGGTTGATCTCCTGGATGACCACGCCGCGCTCGCGGTCGAGCTCGTCCGCGTCCAGGCGCGGGCGCCCCACGAAGTCGCTCAGCAGGTCGATCGCCGGCCCCGCGCTCTCCGCGCGCACGGTGATGTGGAACGCCACCAGGTCGTGGCTGGTGTACGCGTTCAGCACGCCGCCCAGCCGCTCGGCCGTCTCGTTGACGTCGGTGTACGTCGGATAGCTCTCGCCGCCCTTGAACACCAGGTGCTCGAGGAAGTGCGCCATCCCGTTCTCCTCCGGGCGCTCGTTGCGCGCGCCCGCGTCGAACGCCACCAGCACCGTCAACGCGCGCGTGCCCGGCAGCCCGATGCGGTGGATTCCCAGCCCGTTCGCCGGGACCGTCGTCGCGCTCACGTTCGCCATCGCCCCAGCGTAGAAGGTTCGCAGCCGAGCGGGCCGCCTCGCTACGCTAGCCCCGAGCCGATGCCCCGTTTTCCACGACAGCCGCTGAACATCGCGCTCGCGCTGCTGCTGCCGATCCTGCTGGTGGTCGGCCTGTGGTGGGGCGGGCATCCGGAAGACCTGCCCGGCTTTCTGCGCAGCGCGTTCGTCGCCAGCCCGCAGACGCAGGTCGTCGACGAAGCGATCAAACGGATCGCCGACGAGTACTACCGGCCGATCCCCACCGGCAAGCTCGACAGCGCGTCGATCGGCGGCCTCGTCGCGAGCCTCGGCGACCGCTTCTCCCACTACCTCGGCCCTAGCGAATACCGCGAATTCAGCTCCCCGCCGCACTTCACCGGCATCGGCGTGTCCGTTGCCACCCAGCTGGCCGCCGACCGCGGCCTCTTGATCGAGCGCGTGTTCGACTCCTCGCCCGCCGCGCGCGCGGGGCTCAAGGCCGGCGACCTGGTCGTCGCCGTCAACGGGCGCAAGCTCGCCGGCACGTCCGTCGAAACAGCCGTCTCGCTGATCAAGGGGCTGCCCGGCACCGATGTCCAGCTGGGGGTCGAACCGCCGCCCGCCGAACGCGTGCACCGCGGCGGCGTCCGCGACGTCAAGCTCACCCGCGCGGTCGTCTCCGAGCCGGTCGTCGAATCGCTCACCAGGACCGTCCACGGCGTCAAGCTCGGCGTCGTCGCGCTCGCCAGCTTCAGCCCCGGCTCGCACGTCGAAGTGCGCGAAGCCGTCGAGCACGAGCTGCGCGCGGGCGCGCGCGGGCTGGTGTTCGACCTGCGCGGCAACGGCGGCGGGCTGGTCGAGGAAGCGCAGCTGATCGCCAGCATCTTCATCGCCAAGGGCGTGATCGTCACCACCCGCGGGCGCACACAGCCGACGCAGGTGCTCGACGCCACCGGCGGCGCCATCTCCGGGTCGATCCCGATGGTCGTGCTCGTCGACTCCAACACCGCCTCCTCGTCGGAGATCGTCACCGCCGCGCTGCAGGACCACCGCCGTGCGACCGTCGTCGGCACGCACACGTTCGGCAAGGGCGTCTTCCAGGAGGAGCAGCCGCTGTCCAACGGCGGCGCCCTGGACATCACCGTCGGCGAGTACTTCACGCCCGACGGGCGCAACCTCGGCGGCGGCGGCGTCAAGCAGGGCGCCGGCGTGATCCCCGAAGTGCTCGTGCCCGCCAACGTCGTCGACACCGCACGCGGACTCGACGTCGCCCTGAGCACGCTCGCCGCCAAGGTCAGGTGAGCCGCTCGAGCCCGCGCGGGCGCGGCGGGCAGCGCGCCGGCTCCACCGCGACCACCGACACGGACGCGGCGAGCGGGCCCGCGCCGGCCGGCGCAATCGTCGCCGTCGTCGAGCGCCGCGGGCGCTTCCTCACCGCCGAGCCGCTGTTTCCCCAGCGCGAGCGCGACAGCGCGCCCGTCGGCGCGCGCCCCGGCGGGGCGACGCGCGGAGGTGGACCGGCCCATCGCGGCCGCACGCCGCACGGGCGCGCCGCCACGCGCCTGACGCTCGGACCCGCGCGGGGCGGCGGCGGGCGCGTCCGCGTCGCCGAGGGCGACCTCGTGCTCGTGCACAGCTCCCCGCGCGGCGCCGGCGCGCGCGTCGTGCGCGCGCTCGGGCGCCCGGATGTCGCACGCGACGTGATCGAGGCGCTGCTGCTCGACCGCGGCCTCGCGCGCGGCTTCGACCCCGCGCTCGAGCGCGAAGCGCGCGACGCCGGCGAGCGCGTCGCGCGCGCGCCCGGCGAGCGGCGCGACCTGCGCGAGCTACCGACGTTCACCGTCGACCCGATCAGCGCACGCGACTTCGACGACGCGATCTCCGCCGAGCCGATCGACGGCGGCGGGCAGGGCGCGCCGGGGGCGATCCGCGTGTGGGTGCACATCGCCGACGTCGCCGCGCACGTGCCCGAGGGCTCGCCGCTGGACCGCGAGGCGCGCAGGCGCGCCACCAGCGTTTACGCGCCCGGCGCCGTCGAGCCGATGCTGCCGCACGCGCTGTCCAGCGACGCGTGCTCGCTGATGCCCGGGGTCGACCGCGCGGCGGTGACCGTCGAGATGGAGCTGCACGGCGCGGTGCTCGCGCGCGCCGCCTTCTACCGCTCGGTGATCCGCTCGGACGCGCGCCTTGACTACGAGCAGGTCGACCGCATCTTCGCCGGGCGCGAGTCCGCCGCCGAGCCGTGGCGCGCGTCGCTTGCCGCCGCGCGCGAGGCCGCCGCCGCGCTGCAGCGCGAGCGCGAGCGCAGCGGCGCGCTCGTCGTCGACTCCGAGGAGCCCGAGTTCGCGTTCGACGAGCACGGCAACGTGCTCGCCATCCTCGGGCGCGTGCAGACCGAGTCCCACCGCCTGATCGAGCACCTGATGATCGCCGCCAACGAGGCCGTCGCCGGCCTGATCGAGCAGCGCGGCGTGCCGTGCCTGTATCGCGTGCACGAGCGTCCCGAGCCCGAGCGCGTCGAGCGCCTCGCCGACCAGCTCGCGTCGCTGGAGGTGCCCACGCCGCCGCTTCCCCAGCACATGTCATCCACGCAGGCCGCCGACCTCCTCGGTGAGATGTCCCGGCGCGTCGACGAGCGCGTGCGCCGGATCGGCCACGGGCGCCAGGCGCTCAGCTCGCTCGTGCTGCGCTCGCTCAAGCAGGCCTACTACTCGCCCAGGAACCTCGGCCACGCCGGCCTTCACTCGGCCGCCTACTGCCACTTCACCTCGCCCATCCGCCGCTATCCCGACATCGTCTGCCACCGCGCGCTGCTGTCCGCCGTCGGCGGCGGCGAGGCCGCGCCGCGCGCCGGCGAGCTGGTCGAGCTCGGCACGTGGACCTCCGAACGCGAGCGCGACGCGATGATCGTCGAGCGCGACTCAGACGACGTCGCCCGCTGCTTCGCGCTCGAGCGGCTGCTGCACGAGCGCGGCTACCAGCGGGCGTTCGCCGGAGAGATCACCGGGCTCATATCCGCCGGCGCGTTCATCGCCTTCGGCATCGACGAGGAGGGGGAGGGGAACCGCGAGACGCGCGCAGGAAAAGTCGCCGGCGGCGAGGCGGGCTCCGCCGACGTGCTGGAGGACGACGAGGGCGCCGGGCCGCAGTTCGAGGGCATGCTCCCCGTCAGGCTGCTGCGCGCGGAGGACCGCGACGGTGCTCGCGAGTGGTGGGAGCTCAACGAGCAGGGCACGATCCTCCACGGCGAGCGCACCGGCGCGACGCTGCGCCTCGGCGACCCCGTCGACGTGCGCGTCTCGCGCGTCGACACGATCCGCGGCCGTGTCGACCTGACACCCGCGCCGTAGGGACGCTGCGAACGCCGCAGCGGAGCCCGTACGGGCGGAGCCCATAAACGTAGATCGCTAGTCTCGGACGGTGGCAAAGGGCAAGGGCAAGCGCAAGGTGGGGGCGGGGGACGTCGCGTCCAACCGCTACGCCTCCTTCCGCTACGAGCTGATCGAGCGCTTCGAGTGCGGCATCGTGCTCGAGGGAACCGAGGTCAAGGCGCTGCGCACGTCCGGCGCGCAGCTGAAGGACGGCTACGCGTCCTTCCGCGACGGCGAGCTGTGGCTGCACTCCGTGCACATCCCGCCGTACGGCCCCGCCTCGCGCGAAAACCACGACCCCGAGCGTCCGCGCAAGCTGCTGCTGCACCGCCGCGAGCTCGACCGCATCGCCGCGCGCGTGCAGGAGCGCGGGCTCACGCTCGTGCCCACGCGCATCTACTTCTCAGGCGCCAACGCCAAGGTCGAGATCGCGCTCGCCCGCGGCAAGGACGTCTACGACAAGCGCCACGCGCTCAAGGAGAAAGACTCCAAGCGCGACATCGAACGCGGCCTGCGCGAAGCGCGCCGCTGAAGACGGCTGTCGTTCGTCTAGATCGAGCGGAAGCTGTGGCCGGCGTACACGAGGACGTGCGTCTCGTACATACCGAACGCCAGCGCCACGATCAGGCCGATGTACACCGCTCCCACCAGCATGCGGTGACGCGGCGCCACGCGGTAGTACGCCGCCTGCTCCAGCGAGCGAGTTTTGCGCTGCTTCCAACGCCGCCACGTCTCCATGCCGCCGAACAGGATGATGATGAACAGGATCGGGTTCGGGTACACGAACACCAGCGCCACCAGCGCGCCGAAGCCCAGGAACCACATCCACGGCGCCATCGCCGCCATCGCGCGCCCGCCGTCCAGCGGCACCACCGGCAGCAGGTTGAACAGGTTCAGCAGGAAGCCCACGTACGCGAGCGCCAGCAGGAACGTGCTGCCGACGACCGCGCCCACGATCGCCACCGCCGCCGCCGCCAGGCTGCCCAGGATCGGGCCCGCCAGACCCACGCGCGCCTCGGCCAGCGCGTTGTCGCCGAGCGACTTCGAGAAGATCGCCGCGCCCAGGAACGGGATGAACATCGGTGTGCTCGCCTTGATCCCCTCGCGCCGCAGCGCGATCACGTGACCCATCTCGTGCAGGAACATCAGCACCACGAACCCCGCCGCGAACTCCCAGCCCCAGAACAGGCTGTACGCCGCCACCGAAATCAGCGCCGTGCCCGACGTCGTCAGCAGCTTCAGCTTCGGCAGCAGCAGCACGAAGCTCTTGATCGCCGCGAAGAACTTCGCGATCGCCGCGCCGATCGCAGCCAGGATGCTGCTGATGCGCTTGCGCAGGCTGCGCACCGGGTGCGCGCGGCCGTCGTCCTCGCCCAGCGGGCGCGCTTCGCCGAACGGGTTCGCACCCGCAGGCGTCGACGTGTGGCTCGGGTAGGAGCCAGGCAGCACCTGCGCCACGGGCACCGGCGTCGGTGCCGGCCCGGGCAGCGAAAGCTCGTGGTTCTCCATGGATCCATTGTGGCAGCACTTCTAAGCCTTCCCTAACGGCTTTGCGCGGCTCGTTGCAGGGCTCGCGGGGGTGGCGCATCGCGGTCCGCCGCCGGTTCGCGCGCGCCCGCCGGCGCGCGAGGAGATTTTTCCGGAAGGTGCGGGGTCGAACGTCCGCCGGGGTTGCAATCCGCGGGGGCCCTGGCTAGGTTGAATCCAGACGCGGAACCGAGCCGCAAAGAGCGAGGCCACTGAGGTGTGAGGCCGCGCCACCCGCAAGGAAAGGCCCTCGGGCCGGACCCACCGGGTTCCTCAAAGTGGCTTGGGACCGCGTCTCTTTTGTTTGCGGACGGGTCGCGCCCACCGTTCCCGCGGCCGGCCTTCGCGGCTTCCCAGCCGTGCGCCGGGTGCGCCCAGCTGTCCAGGCCCGCCACGTGGCAGGCGGTACAATGGAGGGGCAGTACATCCCTGGGGGACGACAGGCTTCGACGTGGTCGGCTCGTGGGGGTGGTGGCGAGTCGAGGTCCCGGGCGGCCTCGTAAAACACCCGGGAAAACCATAAGTGCGGACTCTCACGAGTACGCCCTCGCCGCTTAGTCAATAGCTAAGCCGTGAGGTCTCGGGCCCCGTTCGCCTACGGCGGGGAAGGCCGGGATCAGAAAGTAGGATCACCCGGTGCGGTCCGCCTCCGCCAATCCGGGGAAAGCTAAGGAGGCTGGTCCCCCACAACCCCGCCGGCGAGGCGAGTCGGGGATGAGATCAGAGCGCCGGCTACGCTCGTAGAAGCCATCCACACGCGATTACGGACGTGGGTTCGATTCCCACCGTCTCCACTTTCGGACGTTGCGCAAACCGATCATCGGATCGTCGGCCAGCGGAGAGGTTCTTGCATGGACAGGAGGCGAATACGGCGGGCGGGGCGCGGCGTTCGACTCGCTTCGGTCGTGAGCGCTGTCATCGCTGGTTGCCTTTGCGCTGCGTCGCAGGCAGCCGCCCTGACGGCGTGCGAAGCGGTCAAACCCACGATTGAACACGTGCAGTTGGCGGAAGCGAACCCGGCGGGCGCCGTGCTCGAAGCGCAGATCAACCCGGAGAACAGCGCCACCACCTACGAATTCGTGATCGTCCAGCAGCTGCGAGATCCAGAAGACCCGTCCGAACGCGGCGAGCCGGCGCCCGAAGGGCTTCGGGCGGTGGGCGGACCGGTGCCCGCGGGAGCGGGCGATGTCACCGTGAGCGGCCTGGTGACGGGCCTCGAACGCGGCTATACGTACTGGTATGAAGTCGTGGCGTCGAATCTCGCCGGCGAAACGAGATCCGACGGCGATAGCTGGTTCAGCTACTACTACGCGGGCGGCTTTCCCGACGGGCTGCCTGGAGTGCCGTATAGACCGACGTCGCTGTCTGGGTGCGTGCGCGAATTGACCCAGCAGGAAGCCGACCGCTACGCCGCGCAGGCCGAAGCGGAACGTCAGCAGCGTGCGCGTGAACATGAAGAACTGCTGGCCAGGGAAGCCGCCATCAAATATGCGTCAGAAGAGGCCACGCTCAGACGGCGCGAGGAAGAAGCGGCACGACACGTGTCGTCCTGTGTCGTGCCGGCCCTGACAGGCGACACGTTGAGTGCCGCACGACGAGCGATCCGCAGGGCTCACTGCCGATTGGGCGAGGTCCGCGAGCCTCGCCACGATCGGGGGACGCTCGTGGTCGTCGGCCAGAGCCACCGGCATGGCGAGCGGCTTGCCGGTGAAACGGTCATCGCAGTGACGATGGGACCGGCTCGGTCCAGGCATCCGAAAGCAAGCTGAGGCAAGCCCAGAGAACGGCGTGACTACGCGGCAGTCGGGCTGGATGCCGACTTGCTGCGGGCGTCAGGCTCGGGGATCTCTGCTTCGAGCTCCGCTTCGAGTCGTGCAAGCCACTCGGCGGAGTAGGTGTAGATGTCGGCGCTGAGCTCCGCGACGAGCGCGGGGAAGCGTGTGCCCGAATGCCTGGCGGCGTCGGCAAGGGGTGCGATCTCTCCGCGTAGCCAGCTCGCGGCGGCGTGGTCGCTTTCGCGAACTCGCCGCACCACGGCGATCTGGTCCTCCGGCGGCAGCGCGTCGGCGAAGAAGAGGCGCAGCAGTCCCTCATCGCGGACCTGCACCGGCGCTTGGCGCGGTGAGCGCAGCCACTTAAGCAGCGCCGCCTCACCGTCCTCGGTGAGCTCGTAGGCCGAGCGTGCGCGCGCTCCATGCGAGTCGTCGCTGCGGCTCACCAGTCCGGCTTGCTCGAGGCGGGCGAGCTCGGGGTACACCTGCGCGAGCGACGTCGGCCAGAAGTACTTCGTCGAGAGATCGGCGGTCTTCTTGATCGCGTAGCCCGAGCGCGCGCCGAGGCGCAGCATTCCGAGCATCAGGTAGGAGGCGGGCTTGAGCTTCATGTGCCGCCGCAGAGGAGTGATGGGCCTGGATCGGAACGACCGGACCGGTTCCGCGAATCCGATTGTGGCATGAGGAGCCTTCTGGTGGGATGTATCCGGATCGTCATATCGTACAAGCTGGAGGTGAGGGAATGGACTCGTCTGACATGGAGGGCGCGGTTGCGAGCGAAGTGGTTGGCATCCGTGTGAGCGCCGACGCCGAAGCGCACCGGAACCGCGCCGCCGTGATTCGCGAGGCGGCGGTGGTGGAGCAGCCCAAACACCGCCGGCTGATCGCCTCTGTCAGGCACGGCCAGATCCTCAGCGCGCTGATGTTGCCCGACTACCAGCTCGGTACGCCGCCCGGCCACGCGGTGCTGACGACCACCGGTCGCAGGACCGGGAAGGCGCGCCGCAAGGTGATCCGCGCGATCCGACAGAACGACCGCGTGTACATGGTCCAACTGCGACTGCCGAAGCTGGCGATCGAGACGCCGCTGATGCTCACCGCGTGGGTCCTGAACATTCGCGCCAACCCGCACGTGCGGCTCAAGCTCGGGCGCCGAACGTATGCGGCCGTGGTGCGCGAGCTCGATGCTCCGGCGGAGCTCGCACGGGCTCGCGAGATCTTCTGCGAGCCGGTTCACCTGGTCGACTACGGCGAGAGCGTGCTCCATCTGAAGGGGATGCCTTCTCAGGGCAAGATCCGAGACCTGCACCGCTACTGGTTCGATACGGGCGTGCCGCTCGTCGCCGAGCTGCAGTCGCAGAACGGATGAGCCCGCGTCTCGCGAGCCAGAACGCCCGCCGCCGGGCCGAGACGGGGGAGGCGACCGCCGCGCCCGGTCCGACGGTCGAAGACCTCAACCGCTGGATGGTTCTCGGCTTTGACCGGCTGTATGGCTTGGAGCTCGACGCTCTGAGCGACGGCGACGTGGCCGCACACGTCCGCATCACCGAGCAGCACAAGCAGCCAACGGGGATCGTCCACGGCGGGCTCTACGCGACGATCGCCGAGTCGATCGCGACGATCGCGGCAGTCGTGTCGGTCGCGGGCGAGGGCAGCACCGCGCTCGGCCTCTCCAACCACACCAGCTTCATCCGCCCGATCGCCCACGGCAGCGCCCGCGCCGTCGGCCGGCGACGCCACCGCGGCCGCACCACGCAGGTCTGGGACGTTGAGATCTCCGACGATGACGGACGTCCCTGCGCCCTCAGCCGCGTGACGATCGCGATCCGGCCGGTTAACGAGTAACGCAATCAAGACGCCAGCTGGAAGAGGGTGGGCGCATCTCGGGCGCGATGCTCGAAGCCGGAACCGAAAAGCCCGCAAGCCTCTGGCCCTGCGCGGAAGACCTCTCCACCCGCACCCCGAATCGGCAAGGAGCCCGAGGCGCCGTCCTCGTCGATCTCACGCGGGTGGGTTGGTTGTGCGAGCAAAGACCAAAGATATAGCCGTATAGACGTTAATACGAATGATCGGCTATTATGGGGACCGTGATCTACCGCACTCCTCAACCCGACACTGCGCTGCAGGCCGAGCTCGCCACGTTCGACGCGCTGCGCGACGAGCTTGCCGGCCAGGCCAACGCCGCCGGGCGGTGGCTTGGCAGCCTGCGCCGTCAGTGGCGTGCGACCTCGGCCGAGAGCTCGATCGAGATCGAGGGGTTCCACGTACCCGAGGGCGAGACGCTGGCCGTCGCGAGCGGCAACGAGCCGGCCGACCCGACAGACGAAGACCGGATGGCGCTCTCCTGCTATGCGCGGGCGATGGACCACGTAGGCGTCATGTCCGACGACCCTGTGTTCCGGTGGGCGGATCGCGTGGTGCTCGATCTTCACTTCGATGCCTGCTACTTCGAGAAGGACAAGGAGCCCGGCCGGTACCGCCGGCACGGTATCGAGGTCACCAGTCCGGATGGCGGACCGCCCGCGTATGTCGGTCCGCCGGCCGAGCAGGTGCCGCCGCTCATGGCGGAGGTCGTGGACTGGCTGGACCGCGGTGATCCCGACGCCCACCTGATAGTGCGCGCGGCTATGGCCCACCTGCACGTCGTCTCCGTCCACCCGTTCGGAGACGGCAACGGGCGAATCTCACGGATCGTCCAGTCGCTGGTCCTCGCACGAGGCGGGTTGCTGCCCCCCGAGTTCGTGTCGATCGAGGAATACCTGGGCGGCAACACGTCGGCCTACTACGCAGCGCTGCAGGAGGCGCAGGGCGGGTCATTTCAGCCCGAGCGCGATGCGACGCCGTTCGTAAGGCTCTGCGTTGAAGCCCACGTGGCGCAAGCTCGTCGCCGCCTGAGGCAGATCGCTGACGCTGGTGCGCGCTGGGCATATCTCGAGGGGCTCGTGGAGCAGCGCGAATGGCCGGATCGTCTCGTCATCGCCCTGGAGCAGAGTCTCTTCCAGGGCACCGACCGAGCCGTCTACGTCGCTGAGGCCGACGTGTCGGCGCCCACGGCGAGCAGTGACCTGCGACGCCTGCTCGACGCCGGGCTGATAAGTCAGCGCGGAAGGGGGCCCGCCACGCGCTACGTAGCAAGCGAGCAGCTGGCTCGCGACGTGCGCGGCCACCTCGATCGAGCGACCTCCAGACCCGACTGAGCCCGGGCCCATGGCCACGGCTCAGCCTCCTGCATATTCGTCATGACGCCGCCACCACGCGTCCGGCTCGTTGCGCCCGAGCGGGGCGCGGTCGAGCCACGCGTACATGCCCCAGAGAGCGTCGACGCCTCGCCCGTAGGCGGAGTAGGTGTGGAACACGACGCCATCCTCCAGGGCGAACGCGCTCATGCCCGGCCCCTCTTTCCTGAAGGTCACCGGATCGGTGCCGGCGCTCGAGGCCATCTCGATCAGTCCTGGGCTCTCCTCGGAGGGCCGGAAGTCGTCCGTGCGAAAGTTGTACTCGACCGCGCCCGACAGCCATTCCCGCTCGGTGTGCGTCACGTGGAAGTCGTGGTTGAAGTCACTGTCGAAAGAGGAGGCCCACGGGAAGCTCCAACCCATCCGCCGCTTGTAATCCTGGAGCTTTGCCAGCGGCGCTCGCGAGACCGCCGTGAACGCGACGTCGTGGTTGACCAGGTGCACCACCGAGCCGGAGAAGCCGTCCGCGATCGCCGAGCACGATGGGCACCCCGCGGTGAAGTCGGGCCCGAACATGAAGTGGTAGACGATCAGCTGCGAGCGCCCTCTGAACAGGTCGGCGAGGGACGCGGTTCCCTCATCGGTCTCGAAGCTGTACTCCTTCTCGATCGGGACCCATGGCAGGTCCTGTCGCATCCGGGCCAGCTCGTCGCCGCGGCGCGTCAGCTGCTTCTCGGCGTCGAGCAGCTCAAGGCGCGCCGCCAGCCACTGCTCGCGAGTTCCGGTCCTGTGATCGGTCATTGCGTCCTCCTTTTCGGTGTCAGGAATCGATTTCTGCCTGGACGGACTCGGCGAGCCGCTTGATCCGCGCCAGGCGCCTGTCCCACTGCGCCGCCACGCGAGCCAACGCCTCGGCGGCGTCGTCCAGCCGCTGCGGCCGGACCGCGTAGCGCACCTCCCGGCCGCGGCGTTGGCCTGCCACCAGGCCGACCCGGCCCAGGACGGCGAGGTGCTTGGCGACGGCCTGCCGGGTGACCGGCAGCTCCGCCGCGATCGTCGTCGTGGTCGCCTCGCCGTGCTCGAGCAGCGCGTCGAGCACACGCCGGCGCGTGGGGTCGGCGACCGCCGCCCACAGCGCGTCCTCCTCGGCGACCGCGGTGGTCATCGGGGCGCCGTCCCACGCGGCTTCGAGGCCACGTAGTCGAGCAGTTCGCCGAAATGCCTCTCCCAGCCATGTTCGTGGCTCTCGCGGTACCGGGCCCTGCTCTGCTCGTCATGCGCCACGGCGTCGATGCCGCTCTCGAGGACTCTCAAACGGGTCCCGCCGGCCTCCTCGACGAGGGTGAACTCGACCAGCGCCGAGTTGCTCGCGTCCGGCCCCGCGCCCTGCGGATGGTTCCAGCGAAAGGAGAAGCGGCGGAACGGCTCGGCCTCCACGACCCGGATCGGCACGACCGAGTCGTGGCCTCCGGCGCGGCCTCCGGGCCTCCACGTGAGCGTGCCGTCCGCACCCGCGCGCCCCTCGACGTCCGCCTCGTCGCTGAACCAGCGGCTGATCTGCTCGGGCTCGGTGATCACGCCCCAGACAACCTCCGGGCTCGCCGCGATCAGGATCTCTCGTTCGACGCTGTCAGCGGCCACGCTGGGGCTCCTTCCGGGTGATATGCAACCGATGGTTGCGAGACGTTGGGCTGCAGAATAGCGCACCGGGGATGGGCAGTCCGGAACGCCGTGTCTGGTAGGGTCACGCGCGCGGGGGTGGCCAGCCGATGGAGCTGGCCGTTACGGGGGAGCATCGGGGAGGCGCAATGCAGGCCAACGGGTGCAGGCGGGGGATTTGGTCGTTGCCTGCGCCGATCGGCGTGTGCTCAGGAATCGCAACCCGGTGTGGATCCCTCCCCGATGCACGTGGGCCGGCCGCGGTCGTATGGAAGTCCGGCCGGCGCCATGGAGAACACGGCTCGGATGCCAGCCGAGACGGCTCGGATGCCGGTCAACATACGAACGGAAGGCAGGAGAACCATGAAGCGCATCAGGATCCTGGGCTTATGCATCATCGCCATGCTGGTGGTCGGAGCTGTCGCTGCGGCGGTCGCATCTGCAGCTCAGCCCGAATACGCCGCCTGCGTCAAGGTCAAGGGCGGGAAGTTTGAAAAGGGATGTGCCAAAGAAGGCGGAAAGGGAGGATATGCGCTCGAGCCGGTGACCGAACCGGAGTCGCTGACAGGTAAGGCGGGGGTTACGGTGTTCGACGTCTTCGTTCCGGGGATGGGCGTTGTCGGTACGACCGAATGCCAGAAGGCGAAGATTAAGGGCGAGATCGTCAGCCCGACCGAAGAAGAAGTCGTCGTCACGTATGAAAAGTGCTCCTCCAGCGGCAAAGCATGCACCAGTGTCGCCGCTGGGACCAAGCGAGGGGACATCGTCACCAGCGCGCTCATCGGTAAACCCGTCTTCATCGAAGGAGGCACCGGAGTCGGTGACACGCTTTCGCCGAAGGGTGGCGGGAACGTGGCTGAATACAACTGCGAAGGCGAGGAAGTCGCAACGACCGGATCCATCACGGCGGAATACACCGAAATGATCGGCGAAGCGGCCAAGAAGACGGGCGTCAGGTTCACGGTCAACGCGGACGGCGAACCGGCGATCCCGACCGAAGGCTCCAGAGACACCCTGCTCTCCACCATCAAGGGGGTGGGCACACTGCCAAGCGGCGAGACCTCTTGGTGGAGCGAGTTGATGGCCAAAATATTAAGAATACTCGCAAGTGATGAATAGGCGAAATTCTCTCACGCGCCAGCGTGGGAGTGGCAGCTGACGTAGTTCGTGTGGGGCCCCCACGGGCCCCACACGCTTGTAGATCGACGCGCGATCGTGATCGTGATCGCGCCGGCCGCCGGTACGGGTGGCGTTCCTCGCCCCAGCGGCTGCGGTGACTGTGGCGTGGCTGCGGCCCGAGCGTACGGCGGCCCGTCGGAGTCGGCGCAGGGTGCGTGACGTCGATGTCACACGCTGGCGGTTCTCGCAAACCTGTCCATAGATGGCCGAACACGACGAGCAGCGAGACGCGGCCCTGGTGGCGGCCGTCGGACGGGGCGACGCGGACGCATTCGACGCACTGTACGTCCGCTACCTGCCGTTGGTCGTGCGCTGGTCTGTGCGCGCGACCGGCAACCGGGAGGTGGGCGCCGATCTGACGGCCGAGGTCTTCGCGGCGTCGCTCACCGCGGCGCGCAGGTTCCGTCCTGAGCGAGGGTCCGTGGCGGGCTGGCTGCTCGGGATCGCGCGAAACAAGCTTCGCGAAAGCCAGCGCCGCGGCCGCGTCGAGGACTCCTCGAGACGGCGCATCGGGGTGGAGCCGGTCGCGCTCACCGATGCCGACCTCGAACGTGTCGAGGAGCTGGCAAGCATCGACGCGTCGGTCATCCCGCTCGTCGAAGGGCTGCCGGAGACGCTTCGCGGGGCGCTCACCGAGCGGGTGCTGCACGAGCGGCCCTATCAGGACATCGCGCTCGAGCTGCGCTGCTCGGAGTCGGTCGTCCGCCAGCGCGTCAGCCGCGCGCTGAAAGCCCTGAGGTCCCAGCTGGAGGAAACGTGAACGACTACTTCGGACGTGTTCAACAGGAGCTTCGCGGGGCCGTGGCCCGCCGCTCGCATCTGCCCTGGTACCTGCGTATCCGGCCGCGACGTGCGCGGCCCGCGATCGCCGCGCTGGTAGGCCTCCTCGCCACCGGCTCGGCGCTGGCGGCGAGCGGCGTCCTCAGGACCGGCGCCACGGTCGGGACGCCCGTACCGGCGATTCCCAACGCCTACGAAGGCGCCGTGGTCCCGGGGAGCGTGCACCTGCTGGCGCTGCGGGTGGCGGACCCCGACGGCGGGCCGCCGTGGGGGCTGCGCGTGCTGAAGACGACCCGCGGCCTGACGTGCGTCCAGTTCGGACGCGTCGTCGACGGCCGCCTCGGCGTCCTCGGCCGTGACGGAGCGTTCGCCGACGACGGGGCCTTCCATCCCTTCTCGAGCGACTTCCTGGACGGCGTCGGCTGTGGGACCGACGACGCTCGCGGAGATGCGTTCGTCAACGAACAGTTCCATGGGACGCCGGCCAGCGCGCTCGCCCGCGACCAGCAGCACACCTCGGGTGGTTGCTACACGGCGTCGTCCCGGTCGAGCTCCTGTCCGCCCGCGGAGCTGCGGGATGTCTACTTCGGGCTGCTCGGTCCGGACGCGGTCAGCATCGCCCGTACGGCGGCGAGCGGCGGTGGCACGATCCCGACGGCAGGGCCAGAGGGGGCCTATCTGATCGTCCTTCAGCACCGCAGGACCCAATGCGCGCCCGGGGCTGTCTTTTGCAGCAAGGGCGAATCCTTCAGCACGTTCGGACCAGAACTGGTCCCATACGAAGTGATCCGCGCGGTGCACTACCGCGGGGGCAGGAGCTGCGACGTTCCGACTCCCGCTCAGCAACGGTTTCCGAGCCAGTCCACCTGTCCGGCCGTGGGCTATGTCGCGGCACCGGGCGAGCGTGTGACGGCGCGACAGCTCGCGAGCAGGGTCTCGGCCCACGTCGAACCGGCCAGGTTCTACTGCGAGAAGGCGGAACAGGCCGTGCCGTGCGACGGGCGGGTCCCGCGCGGCTACCGGCGCATCGACATGCGCTTCGGCCCGCCAGAGCTGCTCCTGGTCGTCGAATTCATGGCCCGCGAGGCGGTCACCAACTTCGACAGCCACTACGAGATCGGCACCAGCGACCCGGCCGACCCCGGCAACCCGCAGTGCCCGGGGGCCGGCGCCGGTGGGTTCGGCCCCACGCAGACGAACCTCCACGCAGGACAGCGCGTTCGCTACACGGAGTTCGTCGATGCCGACTGCCCCGGCCGCTCGCGCATCACCGTCGGCTACGTCACCGTCGATGGGCCGTCCGGGGATCAGCCCGTGCCCGGCCTACCCGGTCAGAGCGCCGAAATCCCGGTCGGACATACCACGATCGTCATCCCCTGACGCTCGCGTGCGCGTCCGTCGTTGGTCGATCAGCGCAGCAGCGACAGGAACCGGACGATCGCCCTCAGCTTCGCGGGCGGGAGATGCCTGAACGAGGGCATCGGCTGGGTTGGATCGAGGATGGCTTTCTCGATGCCGGATCTCGAGAGGGCCGATCCGACGTGCGTGAGGTTGGGGCCGGGCTCTGCGTTGCCAAAACTGCCGATCCGGTGGCAGGCTCCGCACCCTGTTTGGGCGTAGACGGTCCTGCCCGCCTCGAAGGCTCTCAACTCCTCGCCTCCGGCGCGCTTGACGGCCGCCGGCAGGATTGTCAGCAACGTTCCGGTGCTCTGCGCCGATACGAGCACGAGCACGAGGACGCGGGCACCGGGTGGGCACTTGCTCGTCCGGACAGGGTTTCCGCACCCCGCGATCGACCCGAGCCGCGCTCGCGTCGAGAGCAGCCATCGTCCCGCGATCCGTTCGAGCGTCACCGATGCTGTCTGCAGCTCGGTCGACAGCATGTTTGGCGTGCCGTGCTCCGTGGTGAGCGTCAAGGACGCCTGCGCGTGGTCACCCTGCCAATGAACGTCGCTGACGCTCGGTGTCGCGAGCGGCGGCTCCTGCGGAGCCGTCGAGGCGAGCAATTCACCCACCGCGGCTTCGCAGGTCGACCCCGCGGGCGCGTCGGGCACGAGCTCAGCCGAGACGCTCGGCGTGAAGTCGGCGCACAGGGCGCCTGCATCGCGGCCGACGAAGGCTCCGAACGGCGCCAGCGCGGCGCGGGTGACCGCCGCGCGCGTACCCGGGCCGCTCGGCGCGGAGGCTACGACCGCGATCGTCGCGAGGATCGGGAGGGCGATGACATGCCAGCGCGACATGGGCTTCGCGTGAGGCTACAGTGCAGCGATGAGGGCGATCCAATTCGCGCGCTTCGGCGGCCCCGAGGTTCTCGAGCAGGTCGAGGTGCCCGAGCCGCACGCGGCAGCCGGTCAGATCCGCGTCGCCGTCAAGGCCGTCGGCGTCAACCCCGTCGACTGGAAGCTTCGTCAGGGGATGATGGGCGGCGAGCTGCCGCGGGGCACCGGCCTGGAGGTCGCGGGTGTGGTGGACGAGGTCGGCGACGGCGTGACCGACGCGAGCGTCGGCGAGGAGGTGTTCGGTTCCGTGGAGGGCGGCAACGGCGCCGCCGATTTCGCCCTGCTCGCGCACTACGCGCGCGTCCCGCGCTCGCTGGACTTCGCCGGCGCTGCGGGGCTGCCGGTCGCGGTCGAGACGGCCACGCGCACGCTCGACCTGCTGGACGTCGGCGACGGGCAGACGGTGCTCGTCAACGGCGCCGCCGGCGCCGTCGGGATCAGCACCGTGCAGCTCGCGCGCGTGCGCGGCGCGAGGGTGATCGGCACGGCCAGCGCCGCCAACCACGAGTACCTGCAGTCCTTCGGCGCCGCGGCGACGACGTACGGCGACGGGCTGGTGGCGCGCGTGCGCGAGCTCGCTCTGCCGGCGGTGGACTGCGCGATCGACGACGCGGGAGGCGGGGCGTTGCCGGCGCTCGTCGAGCTGGCCGGCGGACCCGAGCACGTCGTGACGATCGCCGACTACCAGGGCGCGCAGGAGACCGGCGTGAGGATGACCGGCGGCGCCGACTCCAAGCGCGCGTGGTACGCGCTTGGCGAGATCGGAGAGCTGATCGACGCCGGACGCTTCACGCTTCCCGTCGCGCAGACGTTCCCGCTGGAGCAGATCGCCGAGGCCCATCGGCTCAGCGAAGGCGGCCACGTGCGCGGCAAGCTCGTGCTGCTCGTGGGCTGACGGCCGCGGCAGCCGCTCCCCGTGAACGTGTGGCGCTGAAGAGCGGTGCTCGCGTGCGCTTGCTATTCAACCGATTAGTTGCTAAACTCTCCAGTTGAATAAGAATGGCGACCGACCAGCTCAGCCTGACATTCGCGGCCCTTGCCGACCCCACGCGCCGGGCGATCCTCGATCGGCTCTCGCGCGACGGCGAGGTCACCGTCAACGAGCTCGCCGAGCCGTTCCCGTTCAGCGTGCAGGCGGTCTCCAAGCACCTGAAGGTGCTCGAGCGCGCGGGGCTGATCACACGTGGGCGGACGGCGCAGCTGCGTCCGTCGCGGCTCCACGGCGAGCCGCTGCGCGAGGTGGACGACTGGCTGGAGCAGTACCGCGGCGCCTGGGAGGGACGTCTGGACCGCCTCGCGCAGCGCCTCGACGACATCCAACGACGAAAGGCACACGACGATGACTGAGCAGCCCGTGATGGTGGAGCGCACGCTCGTGATCGAGCGCGAGCTTGACGCGCCCCGCGAGCTCGTATGGCGGGTGTGGACTGACCCTGACGAGGTGACCAGGTGGTGGGGCCCCGAGCACTTCACGACGCCCCGCGAGAAAATCGAGTTCGACCTGCGCCCGGGCGGCGTCTGCCGGCTGACGATGGTTGGCCCCGACGGCTTGGAGTATCCGAGCGACGGGCACTTCGGAATCGTCGAGCCGCCGGAGCGCCTGTCGTTCGGCGAGGAGAGCACCGACCACCCGATGATCGAGTCCGGCGAGACGACCGTCGAGTTCCACGACCTCGGCGACGATCGCACGAAGGTGATCGTCACCTCGCGCATGATCTGCGCCGAGGAGCTGCTGCCGATGGCGCGGGCAGGCTGGGGTAGCCAACTCGACAAGCTCGAGGCGCTGCTCGCCGGTCGAGCCCCGCGGTGGGCGCCCCTGCCCCGGGGTGCCTGACGCCGGGGCGGGGTGCTACCAGCCCGAGCTTTCGCCCCCCGAGCAGCTCGTCTTGAGGATCGGGCTGCGGCAGCTGCGGGTGGTCGTCCCGTCGGCGTTCCTGGTGAGCGTCAGTTCGTCGCCGTTGGTGGCCGTCGCCGTGACCGAGTATTCGCCTTCGCCGTGGGTCGCGCCGCTCAAGTACGCGTGGCCCTTGCTCGGCGTGATCGGGATCGTCGGCTCCTCGGCGGCGACTTCGGCGAGCGTCACGTACGCGTAGCTGCCGCCGTGGTCGGTCGCGATCGTCTCCGCCGCCGTTGCAGCGTTGCGGACGAGTTCCTTGGCCGACACGTCGGTCGCCTTCGCGGTCGTGCTGAGGAACGTCGGGATCGCGATCGCGGCGAGGATGCCGACGATCAGGATGACGACCAGCAGTTCGGGGAGCGTGAAACCGTCGCCCGCGCTCGCGCGGCGCGCGAGGCGGGCCCATCGACGGTTGTCGACCTCTGCTCGGGCGGGGGTACGGTCAGACGTGCTCGACTGCGACATTTGGCCTCCTTGCCTTGCGTGCAGTCGGGCTGTCTCGGCGAGACCCCTGACTTTGCGACCCCGCCTCACGACGGGTTTGCCCGTTCAGAGTTGTTCGATCGCGGCGGAGTGTGCGCGTTCGCGCCGGCGGATGGAAGCGAATCTCGCCTGCGGGCGGTTTTCTGGACGAATGTACGAGCGCGGAGCGTCCAGGCCCGCCGATCGTCCTCTGGCGCTACGGGCCGGTGTAGGAGAACAGCGCGTTCGACGGCGCGTCGCCGCTGCCGGTGAAGTAGCTCTCCGCCGTCGTGACGGTCACGGGCACCTTCGCTTTCGCGTCGCCGGGTGGGGACACCGCATCCACCGCGCTCGTCGAGCCGCACGCGAGCAGCGCCTGCACGGGCGTGAACGACTCCGCTTCGGTGCCGCCGAACGCGACTGCCAGCGGGCAGCCGAGGTTCTCGCCGTGGATCACCACCGCCGTGCCGCCGGCCGCGGCGCCGGAGTGGGGCTTGAGCGAGGCGACGTGCGCCTGGCCGGGCGGGTACAGGAACAGCAGGTCCGCGTCGGATGTGGCGCTGCAGCCGGTGACGGTGCATACCTGCACGTCGGCGATCGCCGGGTTCTGCGAGACCGTCTGCGTGTTCAGCTGCGTGTCCGAGGTGGCGTCGAAGGAGTAGTTGGTGCCTTCGGAGGGCGGGCTCTGGCTGTCGTCGAAGCGCACGACGGCGACCTGCCCGAGCAAGCCTTCGCCGGTGATCTGGATCGGCGTGCCGCCGGTGTCGGCGGCGCCGCTCATGCCGTCCAGCCGGACGGTGCTCGCGGTGCCTGCGACGCCCGAGACGTTCGGGACGCCGGCGTAGCGCACCCGCGTCTGCGCCGATTCGCCGGCGAGCGTGCGCACGGACAGCGGCATGCTCGTCGGGTCGACGGTGGCCGTTTCCGCCGATCCGGCGATCGCGGGCGCGAGGATCTGGATCTCTGTGCCGCTCTGGAAGGCGATTTCGCGGTCGACCGAGCGTTCCAGGCCCGGCTTGCCGAAGAACGCGTAGTCGAAGGTGAAGCGCGAGAGGCCGCTGCCGTGGATCGTCACGAGCGATTCGCCCGTCTCGCTCGCCAGGCTCGCCGCGCCCGCAGAGGTCGAGACGGACGTGATCGTCGGCGCGGGGACGTAGTCGAACTCCGTCGGCGCCGGGTACACCTCGCAGCCGCAGCCCGGCGGCGCCTTCAGCGCCCCGTCCTGTTCGAATGTGGGGGCGCCCTCGAACGGCGCGAGGATCGTGCCCGTGGCGCTCGCTCCCGCCGGTCCGTGGACGACGACCTGCGCCTGGCAGATGTCGTTGGCGGCCGTCTCGCCCGCGTACACGCCGGTACTGGGAAGCGGGGCGCATGCCGTGTGCGAGGAGTAGGGGGGAGGGGTGACGAGGATCTCCGAGTCGCTGAGCGCCTTGAACGTACTGGCGCTGACGCCGCCGAAGCTGACGCTGCTCGCGCCCGTGAAGCCCGAGCCGAGGATCGTCACCTCCCCTGGCGCGCTCTCGCCGCCGCCCGACGGGCTGAGACCGGTGACGCTCGGCAGGGCGCCCGTCTGGTTGGCGTCGACGTACTCGAAGGTGGACGGAGGACCGGCGGCGCTGGACTGCCCATCGTCGAGCGTCACGATCACGTCGGCCGGCCCGGCGCCGTCCTGCGGGGCCGGCGCGCCCGCCGGCAGCGTGTCGAGCGCCGGCGGCAGCGTGAGCGTCAGTGATGTGGCGCCGAGCACGTGCACCGCCCCCGCCGGCGCGTGCCAGGCGCCGACCTGTACGCCCGCCACGTCAGCCGCGCCGGCGCTTTCGAAGCCGGTTCCGGTGACCGTCACGCTCTCGCCGCCAGCCGTCGTCCCCGAGCTGGGCGAGAGCCCGGTCACGGCCGGTCTGCTCGCCTGCGCCGCGTAGCTGCAGAGGTAGTACGCGAGACCCGCGGAGCCTCCCGCTCCCGTCAGCCGCGGCGAGCCCAGTCCCGAGGCCGTGTCGTACCCGGTCGTGGCCGGGAACGTCCTGCCGCCGTCCAGGCCGTACACGTCGTTGTCGCCTTCGGTGATGTCGTTGAACGATGCGGCGTACGCGGTCGGGTTCGAGGCGATCGCGTACAGCAGCGGGCTGACGAAGCCGACCCCGGTGAACGTCGACGGGTTCGTCCTGCACGTCGGGGACGCGTCCGCGAGCGCGAGCATCGCCGCCCAGATGGGGCTGGCGGAGGAGGTCCCGCCGATCGTGGTCCAGCCGTCGGCGAAGCCTTCTTCCTTGAACGCCCTGCTGTAGAAGGTCGGCGCGCCGGTGTACTCGTCCGCCTGCGCGGAGACATCCGGGACGAGCCTGCAGGGCGTCGTCGCTTCGGCCCCCGGCAGCGTCGAGTCGCAGAATCCAGTGGGGTAGCCCGCGGCTTTCTCGACGCCAGCGGCGTTCGTGTAGTCGGCGCTTCCCGGCAGTGCAATCCCGGGCACCGTCGCGTCGCGCTGCCAGCTGGGCATCGTCCATGACTGCGAGATGCCGCCGCCGCCCCCGCCGCCGGCGGGCCCGTCGTTCCAGACGTGCTCCTGCGCTGGCTGCGTGGCGGCGTCGGTGATCGTCGTGCCGCCAACCGCCAGCACGTACGGCTGGCTGGCGAGTTCGGTCGTCGACAGCGGGTTCTGCCCCGGCTGCACGACGACTTCGCGGTGCACTTCTTCGCAGGCGTCGCTGCCCGTGTCCCCGGCGGCGTTGAGGAACGTCTGGCCCTGCGCGGCCGCCTGCTCGAAGAGCAGGCTCTCGGCCTGCTGCACGCCGGGCTCGCCGTCCTCGGCCTCCTGCTCACATGGCTCGCCCCAGCTGGAGGTGATGATCTGGTCGCGGTCTTCGTCGATCATCGCGGTGATCTCAGAGAGTTCGCCCGCGATCGATTCGGGCGCCTCGTACACGTCGATGCTCGCTCCCGGCGCCATCGCCGAGACGTCCTCGACGTCGAGGATCGCCTCGCCCTCGCCCGCGCCCTGCGGCGAGCCGCCTTCGACGGGGATCACGTTGAGGCGCGCGGCCATGCTCGACGCGGCCGCCGCGCCGAAGTAGCAGCTATCGAAGTGGCGGACGTCGGAGGTTGCAAACGGTTCCTGCTCGTAGATGCCGACGTGCACGCCGGCGCCCGTGTCGCCCAGCGCGTACAGGCCGAAGGCGCCATAGGCGTTGGCGATCTGATCGTCGGTCAGCCCGCCCAGTTCTTCGGCATCGATGCTGGCGGCTCGACAGGGGCGCGGCGATCCTTCCGGGTGGGGGAACGTCGCTGCCTTGGCGGGTGCGTACAGGTGGCGCAGCGAAGCCTTCGACCGTACGAGCAGCGGGTGCGGGCGCACGACTTCGTCGAGCCCCGCGACCGTCGCGACGGAGCTCGCGAGCGCGGCCGGCAACGCTGGTGCCGACGTGGTCGCGCGAGCGAGTCTCCCACCCGCCAACCGGTAGCTGTCCAGGCCGGTCGCGAACGCGCGAGCAACGCGCGACGCGGCGCCGGAGAAGCGGACGATAAGCCCGTTGCCGGTGACGGCGCCGACGTGCAGCCCGTCGCTTTCGAGCTGCGCCCTGACCGCCGCGACGGTCGTCGCCGCCGGCCCGAAGCGCGCGGCGAACTGGCCCTTCGACAGGTAGTGCCCGAACAGCGGCGAGCCCTTCTTCGTCACCTCGCCGAGGAAGCTCTGCAGCGCCCCCGTGTCGCGCGGGCGCACCAGCAGCGCGCCCGAGACCGTGGCGGCGGCCGGCGCCGGTCCGAGATCGACGGCGCCGCGCGGGAGCCTGGGCGCCGCGCCGATCCGCACGAGGCCGCCCTGACCGGCGGCCGTCGAGACCTCGATCGCGACACAGACAACGAGGCTCGACAGCAGCACCAGCGTCAGCAGTGCGGCGCCGGCCAGCCGAGCGCGCCTCCGTGCGCCGCCTGACCTTCGGTGCTCGCTGCGCCCATCCATGACGACCTCCAGGCCGGCCGCCGCTGCTCGTCAGCGGCTGGAGCCGTCGCAAGAGATAACAGACGGCCAGCCGACGTGTCAAACCGACGCTCACCGGAGGCCGGCTTTGGCAAGTATGTCTTCAGAGCACGTACAGATTTCCCCTGCAAATGGGTAGGTTCGGCGGCTCCTAACCAAAGCGGCCCCGGCGCGAGCGCTAACTCGACACCGGGACCTAGACACGGAGGTGTTGGCTCCATGCCTGACGAGAACCCTACCCGTACCCCTGGGCCTCATCTGACCAGCGGCGACCGTGACTTTGGACAGATGGAACAGATGGTGCTCTATCTGCTCACGGATCCGGAGCACCAGCCGACAATCTGGAGTATCCCGGACATCGGCCGGGAGATGGCCTACTACGACCCTGACGCGCTGGTCGAGCCGCTGCATCGCGCCGGACTCGTCCATCGGCTCGGCAAGGAGTTCGTGTTCGCCACGCCGAGCGCGTTCTACTTCGTCTCGCTGGTCGGCCACGTCATCTGAGCCGCTGCACGAGCGCCACGTCGCAGGGCTGGGCGTGGCGCTCGACTTGTCCATTCCTCCACAAACTTCTCGCGGCGCGCAAAGGACGCTATTAGCGCAGAAAATCCACCGATGCTTCTTCCCCCGCTGAAATGGCACTGGTACACCATTTCGAGCATGAACGGTACGGCCGCTCATGCAACATAGCCCGGAGAGGGAGCGTCAAGGTGGCGTCCCGCCCTTAGAACGCAGGGGACCAGTCTCAACGCTGGTTGCGGATCGAGTCCGCCCCTCTCCGTAGCTATGTTGTGTTCGGTAAGTCCGGCCCCGCAAAGGGGCTTCGCACAGACTACGTCTATGTAAGTAGGTTCGTCAAGGATGCCAGCGAGAAAACGCCCCGAGAAGACCGAGCCGACTCCGCCCGAGCGAGACGTGACCGAGCTACAGGACCCCGAGCACACCGTCGAGGGCTTCTTGCGGGACCTTGACCGGGCGGCTACGAATCGGTCGGCTGAGCGGCTAGAGCGGGCTTCTCGACGCGATCCAGCATCGCCCAAAACATAGGCGTGCTGGAATCCCGCCGGTTGTAGCGGAACGTGTACTCGTCCAAGTAGTTCTGCAAGTACGTCGTGCTGATGGCGTGGTAGACGCCCCGCACGCCGGTCTTGAACAAGCCGAAGAACCCCTCGATCGTCTGCGTGTGCGTGTCGCCTTCCACGTAGATTTTGTCCTCGTGGCGGATGCGCTTGTGGCCGCGGTAGCTGTTGCCGACCCGCTGCGTGTAGCCCTTCCACTCGTCCGTGAAGATCATCGAGGACGGTAGGACGTACTGGAAGATCGGCCGCTCGACGTCTAGCGTCCCGCGCGACTTGACGACCCTCGCCCGCACGCGACCACCGCGCTCGACCGCACCCCAAATCGTCGGCTTGTCCGAGCGCTTCTTGAACGCCAGCCCACGACGCGAGTCGCCCGCCCGCACATGCTTGCCACCACCGGCCGTCTCGTCTACCTCCACCTTGCCCGAGAGCATCGGCTCGCCCTCGTCCGACAGTAGCGTCCGGATCTGCTTGAACATCCGGTGAGCCGTCTTGTACGTGACGCCAATCTCGCGCTCCAGCTGCTTCGCGCTGATCCCGCAACGGGTGCTCGACATTAGGTAGATGGCGAAGAACCAAAGCTGCAGGCTGACCGTGGTCTTGTGCATGATCGTCCCGGCCGTGGGGTAGACGTGGTGCCCGCAGAACTGGCAGGAGTACGCCGAACGGCCCGCGATCCGGTGGAACTTGGACGGCCGCTCGCACTTCGGGCAGATCGTCCCATCCCCGAAGAACTTGCCCTTGAGGTACTCCAGGCAGGCGTCGTTGTCCGGGAATAGCTCCAGGAACTTGCTGTAGGTCATCGTGCTTTCGCTTGACGCCGACGGGAGAACGCAGTCTCGTGATCTGGCAGCCATGCTCCGCATGGTACCACACGCACGTACGTGTATCAAGTATCATTGGCATCCGGGGCATCCGTCAACGGTCGGAAAGTGCGGCTTGAGTCGCATCTTCTTGATGGCTTCGCAAAGGCCCTCCTTCGGGAATGCGCGCAGCTCCTCCACTGCCACGCGCTCCTCGCTGGCCTCCGACCATTTCTGAGCCTGGTTGAGCAGCTCCAAGAGTGGGGCTACCAGCTCCGGGAGGCGAGCCGCGAACTCGGCCTCGAACTCCTCGTCGGAAAGGCTCCCAAAAGGCATATGGACGGCAGGTCCCTGTCCTCGACCCTCGTTCCTGAATGTGATCGTGCCGCCCATCGGATGCGCGGTAGGCCAAGCCCTCCAAATCGAGTCCGGGGTGCCGAACGCGGCGGGAAGCGGAGTCTCCAGCTCCCCTCTAAGCGACCTGCGGCGCGTAATGTCCGTGAACTCCCTAGCGATCACAGACGGGGCGTAACGCGTCTCGTCGAGTTCTTGCTCCTGGAGCTCCTGCAAGAACCTAGATTCCAGCCGCCCAGGGGCCGACGTCCGCCGTATGTTCGTCTCATCCCACCGGAGAAGCGTCTCGTCCAACGCCGCGAAGTGCAGCGCGAACATCTCGCGGGCGAGAGGATCGTCTTTGGCCCGTGCGTTGCCGCCTTCAACGGCCGTAAGCGCGTCTAGCAGCATGGCATCGAGTTCGCTCGCGTGTTTATCCGTCGCGAACTGCACATCGACGCCAGCGGAGAGTGGCGTCCGAACGTGCATGACAATCGCAACGAGGAAAACGGCAGCGGCCGTGATCGCCAAACCGATCCAGACCCCTTTCGGAGCGTCGAGTCCCTTAGCGGCAGCGGTTGCAAAGCTTATGCCCACCGCAACAAGCCAGAGAACCCGCTGAGAGGGCCACCGAAGCAGCCGCCGCAACGGCCTGCGCGCGGCCCCCAACCACGCCTTGAGCGCGGCCACGTTTTCCCTTGGAGAGACGCGCTTGCTGTGATCCACTGCCTAAGCCCGTAGCGCCAGTAGATTCGCGGCCAACCCCACGCCCGCGCCCAGGAAGATGAGCGCCACGCCCACGATGCGCCATCCCTTCGCGCCGAGCCGCGACTTGACGACTTCCGGGGCCACTTCGATCGTTTCGTAGGTGATGGGCTGCGGTATCCGTTCCGCTGCTCGACGGTCATCGCGGATCTCCAGGAGCACGATCACTCCGCCGAGAATCTGCATGGCGAAGCCGACGACGTACAGCGCCAGCGGAAGAGTGGTGCTCCGCTGGATCGCTTCGTGGATCACGATGGTCCGAGCTGGCGAGGAATACATAGGCAGCAAACGCGAGGAACCCTATGGTCATCGCGGCGTCGATTACTAGGCCCCAGGCGACTAGAGACACGGCGCGCCCCTATCGCCTGCGGGATCTTCGCCATCCTCCTCCGAGTCAGCGCCTACGGCGCCGGACCGCTTCGTAGGGCCGACGGGACCGGACGCCGGGCCGCCATCGTTGAGCGAACGGCCAGCGCTCAGGCACGAACATATGTTCGTCTCAGAGCCTACGCGCTCTGAAGACATACTTGCCCCGGCTTTGTGCGAACATATGTTCGTATGGGCTTGGGTGGATCGATCGGCGTCGTGGATGGAAGCCGACCGGTCGCTGCCAAGCATGTAGACAGATGTCCGTCAGCTGATCGAGTGGCAGATGGACGTCATCCACATGGCCGAGTGGCCGATGGACGTCGGTCGCATTCCCCTCTTGCGGCAGGAAGAGTGGGGCGATGAGCACGATGGAGGACTACAAGGCGGAGCTCGCCCGCTTTCTCGAAGGCTTCGGCGCGAACGTTCGCCGCGTGCGGACCGCCAAACGCCCGCGCGTGTCCCAGGAACGGCTCTGCCACGTCACGCAGCTGCACCGCACCGAGATCGGCAAAATCGAGCAGGGGCTGGTCGAGCCGCGCCTGACCACGCTGTACATCCTCGCCGACGGCCTCGACGTCACCGTCGACGAGCTGCTGACCGGCCTGTGGGTGCCGACCGAGCGCAGGCCCTCGCCGCGTTCGGAGCCGTGGACGTGATCCGCTCCTCGCCCCCCGACCCTGTGCTGGCAGCCACGCTGCGCCGGCTGCGCGCGGAACGCGGCATCACCCGGGAAGCGCTCGCGTTTCGCTGCGGGATCACACCGTGCGCGCTGGCGCGGATCGAACTCGGTCAGGCGGTGCCCGGCTGGAACACGGTGCGCCGGATAGCCGCCGGACTGGACGTCGGCATGGTCGAGCTGTGCGCGGCCATCGAAGGCCGAGCGCCGTCGGCGCTCGCCTTCCCGTACTGAGCCGCTCGATCAGTCCGATCCCGCCTGCGCCAGCAGCTCGGCAAGCCGATCGTGCGATTCGCCCAGTCCCGTCTCCATGCCCGAGGAGAGCATGCCGTCGCGCTCGGCCGTCGTGTGGAACAGCGACGTCGTCGTCAGCTTCGTCTGCCCGCCGAGGTCCTCGAAGGTGACCGTGTCCACGATCACGTGCCCGGGCATCCCGTCCCATTCGAACGTCTGCACGAGGCGCTCGGGCGGCGTGACCTCGCGGTAGATCCCGCGGAACCCCTGCTCGCGACCGTCGGGGTCGCGCGCGACGAATCGCCAGCGCCCACCGGGCCGCACGTCCATCTCATCAACGGTCGTGGTCATCCGCCTCGGTCCCCACCAGCGCGGGATCAGCTCGGGATCGGTGAACGCGGCGAACACCCGCTCGCGGGGCGCGTCGAAGACTCGCTCGCTGACGATCTCGCGATCGGTGGGCGTGGTCAGCTTGGTTGCGCCGCTCATGGTCTGCTCCTGTCGGTCGGTGGGCGTGGCGGTGGTCATCGTGTGGCTCCTTTCGATTGCTCTCGCCGTCGGGTGGTCACTGCGGGTCGTCCTTCGTTTCCTCGAGCATCTCGCCGAATCGATCGAGGCGTTCGTCCAGCATCCGCCGGTAGGACTCGATCCACTGCTGGGCGTCGTCCAGGCGCCGCGGGCCGAGGCTGCAGCGGCGGGCGCGTCCGACCTTCTCGGTCCTGACGAGCTCGGCGTCTTCCAGGACGCGCACGTGCTTCTTCATGCCCGTCAGCGACATCCCGAACGGCTGCGCGAGCTCGGTGATCGTGGCGCTGCCCCGGCCGAGGCGTCCGAGGATGCTCCTGCGCGTCGGGTCGGCGAGCGCCGCGAACGCCCCGTCGAGCTCTGCCTGATACTGAACCATTCGGTTCAGTATAGCAGCCACGGTACAGTGAGGGTGATGATCGGGCTACGGCGCATGGAGGAGTTGCAGGCGGAGGCGCACTACCACCGCGAGCGCTACCAGCTCTACAAGGCAAAGACACACGGACCGCACCTGACCAGCGCGGCGCGACTCGCCGATCTCGAGCGCCGCTGTCAGAGCGCCGACTCGCGCCTGCGGGCGGCCGAACGGGAGAACACGCAGCCCGTGGGCGTCGTGGAAGACTCGCTCTGAGCTTTCACGCGGCGCGCGCGGCACCCGCCTCCTGAGAAGAGCAGCGCACCCTCGCATTCACAGCACGTGCAGCAACCGCCACCCCAGCGAGGGGCCTGACAGCGGCTTCACGGCCACGGCGGTGGTCGATGCGACGCGCGCGCCCGCGACGGTCACCGTCGCCATCGGCTCACCGACACGCACGGTCGTACCGGCCGGCCGCAGCGCCACCTCGACGCCCAGCATGAGGCCGCCCCAGCCGATCTCACGCAGGGCGCTCGCGGTGATGGCGGTGGTCCGGTGCCCGTCGGCGTCGCCGGCGCTGAGCACACCGGCCCCGGCGGGCAGCACGGTCGCGATGTGCAGCGACGCCGCGACGGAGTCGCCCAGCCGCTGGGCGCTGAGCAGCGCCGCTTCGATCAGCCCGCCTTCGCGCTGACCGAGCACGACGCCGATCACGGTCAGCCGCCGCCCGGCGACGAGGAAATGCTTGGCGAACGCGAAGCAGCCGCCGGCGGCGCGATCGGAGCCGGTCTTGACGCCGACGTAGCCTTCGCTGCCGAGCAGCGTGTCGTAGTTGGCGACGCTGCCGACGATCGGCAGCTCGGCGGCGGGCTCGGCGACGATCGCGGCGAACGCCGGCACGCGCATGGCCACGCGCGCGAGCTTCAGCTGGTCGACGGCGGTGGACACGGTTTCGTCGCTGAAGCCGCTCGGGTCGGTGTATCTGGTGGAGAGCATGCGCAGCGTGCGCGCGGTCGCGTTCATGCGCGCGACGAACGCCGCGAGCGTTCCGGCGTCGTGGACGGCGAGCAGCGCAGCGATGTTGTTGGCGGAGGGCAGCAGCAGCGCCTGCAGCGCCTGGCGCTCGGAGAGCTGCTCGCCGGCGCGCACGCGCACGACCGACTGCAGCAGCCCGGCGCGCAGTTCCTCTTCTGCGACGTCCGCGCGCGTGATCGTGATCGTGAAGCCTTCCGCGCCGGGCGCCAGCGGATGTTCGCTCAGGACCAGGTACGCGGTCATCATCTTGGCGACGCTCGCGATCGGGACGGGCGCGAAGCTTCCGGAGCTCGCGATGCCGCCGATCCCCTCGACCTCGACGGCCGCCTCGCCCGCGCGCGGCCATGCCAGCCTGGGCGCGGCGCCGGGGAAACGGACTTCGGATGCGAGCGTCCGCCGGATGCTCACCGGCGGCGTTCCCTCGGTCGCGAGACGCACGACGAGCATCAGCACGAGCAGCGCGAGCCCGAGCGAGCCGAGGGCCATTCGACGCGAGCGAGATCGCTGCCTCAGCGCTGGCCGTACGCTCGTCGCCACAGCATCGAGACGCTAGCGCAGGCACAGGCGGCCGGCGCCGGCAGCTGCGATCATGCCGGCGTGGCCCGCCTGCCCCCGCTCGACCCCGCCGACGCCGAGCCGGCGGTGCGCGCTGCGCTCGAGCGCCTGCCGCCGCTCGCGGTGTTCGCGACGGTCGCCAACGCGCAGGGGTCGTTCGTCAACTGGCTGCGCTTCGGCGGCGACTGCCTGGACGCGCGCTGGTTCGATCCGGTGCTGCGCGAGCTGGCGATCCTGCGGGTCGCGCGGCTGACGCCGGGCGCGGAGTACGAGTGGGTCCAGCACGTGCCGATCCTGCTCGCGGTCGGCGGCACGCCCGAGCAGGTCGCCGCGCTCGAAGCCGACGACCTCGAGGCCGACGCGCTTGGCGAGGACGGGCGCCTGGTGATCCGTTTCACCGGCCAGGTGGTGCGCGACGCGACGCCCGACGAGGCGACGTTCGCGGCGATGAGCGCGCGCTTCACGCCCGCGGAGATCACGCAGCTGCTGCTTGTGATCGGCCAGTACATGATGGTCGCGCGCGTGATGGCCACCGCGCAGCTGGAGGTCGACGCGGTGCTCGGCGCGGACGTGCTCGAAGGGGTCGAGCGCTCCAGCAGGGCGCGCCGGCAGGGCGCCGCCCCGGCGCCCGAGTAGCGCCGCTGCGCAGCCTCAGCGCGGCTGCGCAGCGGTCGCCGTGGAGGAGCGCGCGCGGGCGCGGATCACCTCGGCGACGGCGGCGGGGTCGTCGTGGAACGGCACGTGCCCGGCGCCGAGCGTCACGTGCGTCGCCCACGGCAGGGCAGCGCGCGCCCGCGGCGCCTGCACGCGGTACGGGAGCAGCCGGTCGCGCCGGCCCCAGGCGATCGTGATCGGCGTGCTGCGCAGCTGCTCTGGATGCTCGAAGCGGTGGTGGCGGAAGGCGTCGAGCGCACCGAGGAAGGCGGGGGAGGCCCATGCGTCGCGGAGCGTCGCGACGGCCTCCTCGGCGGGCAGCCGCGCGGGGTAGCCGAACGTCTGCGAGAACAGCGCGATGCGCCCGCGGCGCGTGCGCGCGAGCGCTTCGACGGCCGGGCGCGCGGGGGCGGGCGTCTGCGCGAGCGCGCGCAGCGAGAGCTGGCAGAAGCGCAGCTCGGCGGGCGTCCAGAAGCCGGCGGGGGAGAACGCGCACACGGAGCGCACGGCGCGCCTGCGCGCGAGCTCCAGCGCGATCGCGCCGCCCATCGAGTTGCCGGCGACGTGCGGGCGCTCGATGCCGAGCTCGGCGAAGAACCACTCGAACGCGTCGGCGTACGCGGGGATCGTCGGCTCGATGCTGGGAGGGAGGGCCGCCGAGCGCCCGAAGCCGGGCGAGTCGCAGGCGATCATGTCGAACTCGCCGGCGAGCCGCTCGATCACCGGCTCCCACGCCTGCCAGTGGTGCCCGACGCCGTGCAGCAGCACCAGCGGCCGGCCGTCGCCCTCGCGGTGGTAGTTGATCGAGAGGCTCACGCCGATCTCCAGCTGAACACGAGCCTCACCTCAGGCTCCAGTAGAGGCTGAGACTGGAGCGGTTTCGCGCACGAGATCGGCGCCGCGCTCGGCGATCATGATCGTGGGAGCGTTGGTGTTGCCGCCGGTGATCGTGGGCATGATCGAGGCGTCGATCACGCGCAATCCCTGCAGCCCGTGGACGCGCAGCTGCGAGTCGACGACGGCGTCGGGATGCGTGTCGCTCATCCTGGCGGTGCCGACGGGGTGGTAGATCAGCATCAGCCGCCGGCGCAGGTCGGCTTCGAGGTCCTCGCGCTCGACGGCGGCCGCCCCGGGCTTGAGCTCGGAGACGACGATCTCCCTCAGCGGCGATTGCGCGGCGATCTCGCGCGCGAGCCGCATCCCGGCGAGCAGCGACTCGACGTCGTCGGGCTCGGACAGCGTGTTGGTGAGGATCCGCGGCTTGGCGGTGGGGTCGGCCGAGCGCAGCCACACCTGCCCGCGCGCCTGCGGCGAGACGAGCACGGGCGCGATCACCATGCAGTGGCCGTCGTAGGTCTCGGCGCCGTGGTCTTCGTAGTAGGCGGCGCCCATGTGGAACTGGATGTCGGCGGCGGGCAGGCCGCCGCGGGTGCGCGTGAACGCGACGACCTCGGCGACGGTCGAGCTGAGCTTGCCCGATTTGCGCAGCAGCCACTCGGCCAGCGGCCTGGGCTTGTCGGCCCCGTACAGGGTGTCGGTGTCGGAGACCTCCCACAGGACGGTCAGGAAAGGGTGGTCCTGGAGGTTGCGCCCGACGCCGGGCAGCTCGTGGCTGACCTGCACGCCGGCGTCGCGCAGCTCCTGCGGCGCGCCGATGCCGGACAGGAGCAGCAGCTGCGGCGAGCCGATCGCGCCGGCGCTCAGCAGCACCTCGCGCTCGGCGCGGACGAGCTCGACGCCGCGGCGGCCCTTGCGCAGGCGCACGCCGACGGCGCGGTCTCCCTCGAGCTCGACGCCGAGCACGGTGACGCCGCTGCGCACCTCGAGGTTGGGGCGCGTGAGCGCGGGGCGCAGGTAGGCGTCGGCGGCGCTGAAGCGACGCCCGTTCTTCTGCGTGACCTGGAACATCGACGCGCCGTCCTGCTCGGGGCCGTTGTAGTCGGCGATGCGCGGGATGCCGGCCGCCTCGGAGGCGGCGAGCAGGCGCCTGCTGAGCGGACGTGGCGAGCGCTGCTCGGCGACGTGCAGCGGGCCGCCGGCGCCGTGGTACTCCGAGGCGCCGCGGACGTTGTCCTCGGCCCTCTTGAAGTAGGGGAGCACGTCGGCGTAGCTCCAGCCGGGCGCGCCCTGCGCCTCCCAGCCGTCGTAGTCGAGCGGGCGCCCGCGCACGTACAGCATCGCGTTCATCGAGCTGGAGCCGCCCAGCGTCTTCCCGCGCGGCATGTACAGCGAGCGGCCATCGACGTGCGGCTCGGGCTCGGTGGCGAAGTCCCAGTCGAGCTTCGTGTGGAACTGCTGCGGGAACGCCGCCGGGATCTTGATCTTCAGCGAGCGGTCCGAACCGCCGGCCTCCAGCAGCAACACGCGCACGGACGGGTCCTCGGACAGCCGGTTGGCCAGCACGCAGCCCGCCGAGCCGGCGCCGACGATTATGTAGTCGTACATTGGCTCATTCCCCCGTCGTCGCACCCTAAGCACTCATGACGGGAGCCGGCTTTGCCAGGGGGACGAAGCGGTACTCGGCGGCGTCCAGCCGGCTGGTCTGCTGCAGGTACTCGCGCATGTAGCCGGGCCAGTTGGCGACGATCCGCCCGTGCTCGTCGCGGTACCAGGAGTCGCACCGCGTCCACGCGGTGCCGGCGAAGCGCGCCTGCAGCGCGCGATCGCCGGCGGCCTCGACCTCGGCGCGCACCTCCAGCGCCCCGGCCTCGCGGACGCACAATTGCTCCATCGCCTGACGTATGTACGCGGCCTGTGCCTCCAGATAGACGATGATCGAGCCGCCGGAGGTGTTCGTGTTGGGCCCGTACATGAGGAACATGTTGGGGAAGCCGGGGACGCACATGCCGAGGTGCGCGTGCGGGCCGCCCGACCAGTAGTCGTGCAGATCGACGCCGTCGCCGGCGATCCGCATCGGGAACATGAAGTCGTTCGTCCTGAAGCCGGTCGCCCAGATCACGCAGTCGACCTCGCGCAGCCTGCCGTCGGCGGTGCGGATGCCGCTCGGCTCGATGCTCGCGATCGCGTCGGTGACGAGCTCGACGTTGGGGCGCGCGAGCGCCGGCAGGTAGTGGGAGCTGAAGAGGATGCGCTTGCAGCCGAACGTGTAGTCCGGCCACGCCTTCGCGCGCAGCGCCGGGTCCTTCAGCTGCGAGCGCATGAACGCGGCCGAGCGCGCGGCCCCCAGGCGCCCGATCGTCTCTGGGTGGCGGATCGCGAGCGTCAGCGACTCGCCGTACTCGAAGATGAACCTGCGCCTGAATGACTGCAGCCCCGGGATCAGCTCGATCGCGGCCCTGACCGCGGCGGGGTAGCGGCGGTTCTTGCGCGGCAGGAACCAGTTGCCGGTGCGCTGGAAGACGCTCATGCGCGCGACCTCGGGCGCGATCTCGGGGACGAACTGCACGGCGCTCGCGCCGGTGCCGACGACCGCCACGCGCTTGCCCGCGAGCGGGTAGTCGTGGTCCCATTCGGCCGAGTGGAAGCTGTGGCCGGCGAAGCTGTCCGCGCCCTCGATCTTCGGTCGCGCCGGCTGGTCGAGCTGCCCGGTCGCGACGATCAGCGCGTCCGCCTCGTACGTCGGGCCCTCCGCGGTCTCGACGCTCCAGCGGCAGCGCGCCGCGTCCCACGCGCAGGACGTGACCGTCGTGCTCGTGCGCACCAGGCGGTCGATCCCGTACGTGCGCGCGACGTCGTGCAGGTAGGAGTGGATCTCCGCCTGCGGCGAGCACAGCCGCGACCAGTCGCGCCGCTGCGCGAAGGAGAACGAGTACAGGTGGCTGGGCACGTCGCACGCGGCTCCGGGGTAACTGTTGTAGAACCACGTGCCGCCCAGGTCCGGCGCCTTCTCCAGGATCGTCACGTCCGTGATCCCGTGCCCGCGCAGCTCGATCGCCGCGGCGATCCCGCCGAAGCCCGCGCCGACGATCAGGACCTCGAGCTTTCGAGCGGACATACGCCTACCTTATGCCCTTCGCTCCAGTGTGTCTTCCAGCCACGCGCCGGCCGCGGGGATCTCCCGGGGGTCGATGTGGTGGGCGGCGTCGGACTCGTGGTAGTCGACGGGCAGGCCGGCATCGCTCAGCCGCTCGGCGGCTTCGCGCGCGAAGGCGACGTCGATCACCTGGTCGCGGCGGCCGTGGGCGATGAACACGCGCACCGCCGTGCGCGCCGCGACGTCCGGCTGCCAGCCCTCGACGGCGGGGATGAAGCCGGAGAAGGCGAGGATGCCGCGCGGGGCCGGGCGATCGGCGCTGAGCGCCGTCGCGTAGCTCATCACCGCGCCCATCGAGAAGCCGCCTAGCACCGTCCGCTCGGGCGCGATCCCCGTCCGCTGCCACAGCTCGTCGTGGAGCTCGCCGAGCTGGCGGCGGGCCGCCTCGAACGTGTCGGGGTCGGGGTAGCCGACGCGCGGCACCAGGTACCAGTGGTAGCCGGGCGAGCCGGGGAGCTGGAGCGGCGCGCGCGGGGTCACCACGTGCAGCCGCCGCGTCGGGTCGAGCACGTCGGCGAGCGTCAGCAGGTCGTGCTCGTCGGCGCCGCGCCCGTGGTGCAGCACGAGCAGCCCCTCGGGCGCGCCCGCGGCCGGGCGCTCGCGGTAGACCAGCGCGCTCACGTGGCGACGCTCCTCGGTGCGCTCGAAGGCCGGGCGCTCACCCGGCCTTCGCCGGCTCGCGGGGGATGAACGGCGCGAGCTCGCGGCGGGCGATCGACAGCTTGTGGACCTCGTCGGGGCCGTCCGCGAGGCGCAGCGTGCGCAGGTGCGCGTACGCGGCGGCGAGCGAGAAGTCATCGGTGACGCCCGCGCCGCCGTGCACCTGGATCGCGCGGTCGAGGACCCGCAGCGCGACGTTCGGCGCGGCGACCTTGATCGCGGAGATCTCGATGCGCGCGTGGCGGTTGCCGACGGTGTCCATCAGCCACGCCGCCTTCAGCGTCAGCAGGCGCGCCATCTCGATTTCGATGCGCGACTCGGCGATCCAGTCCTGGACGTTGCCGCGCATCGCCAGCGGCTGGCCGAACGTCACGCGCGAGACCGCGCGCCTGCACATCGCCTCGAACGCCCGCTCGGCGGCGCCGATCGCGCGCATGCAGTGGTGGATGCGCCCCGGGCCCAGACGCGCCTGGGCGATCATGAAGCCGTCGCCCTCGTTGGCGATCAGGTTGGAAGCCGGCACGCGCACGTTCTCGAAGTCCACTTCCGCGTGGCCCTCCTGGTCGGTGTAGCCGAATACCGACAGGTTGCGCATCACCCTCACGCCCGGCGTGTCGATCGGCACCAGGATCTGGCTCTGCTGCGTGTACGTCGGCGCGTCCGGCTGGGTCTTGCCCATCACGATCATGATCCGGCAGTGCGGGTGCAGGGCGTTGGAGGTCCACCACTTGCGCCCGTTGAGCACGTACTCGTCGCCGTCGCGCTCGATTGCAAGCGCGATGTTGGTCGCGTCCGAGCTCGCCACGTCGGGCTCCGTCATCGCGAACGCCGAGCGGATCTCGCCGTCGAGCAGCGGCAGCAGCCAGCGGTCCTTCTGCTCGGGCGTGCCGAACTGGTGGAGCACCTCCATGTTGCCGGTGTCCGGCGCCGAGCAGTTGCACGCCTCCGAGGCGATGTGCGAGCGGCCGAGGATCTCCGCCAGCGGCGCGTAGTCCGCGTTCGACAGCCCCGCGCCGTGGTCGGCGTCGGGCAGGAACATGTTCCACAGCCCCGCCGCGCGCGCGCGCACCTTCAGCTCCTCCATGATCGCCGGCTGGTGGTGCGGGTCGCCGGACTCGCTGCGCTGGCGCTCGTACAGCTCCTCCGACGGGTAGATGTGCTCGTCCATGAACGCCGTCAGGCGCTCCTTGAATTCAGAACAGCGCTGGCTCGGCTCGAAGTCCATCGGTCCTCCCTCGGTGACGTCAGTAGTCCAGCCGGCGCGCAGCGCCGTCATGGACGGGTCTGTAGTCCAGCCGGCGCGCAGCGCCGTCATGGACGGATCTAATGGGTTGGGGCATTAGGATCATCGCCGATGAGCCAAGAGGGCGCCAGCTACCGTGCCGCCGGCGTCGACTACGACGCGCTCGACGCGGGCAAGCGCATGGCGATGGCCAAGGCGCTGTCGACCTCGGCGCTGCTCGGCGCCAGAGGCGGGCGCGCGCTCGATGACTCCCGCGGCGAGCCGGCGTTCGTGTTCGAGCTCGACGGGCGCGCGTTCGCGTTCGTCGTCGAGGGTCTCGGCACGAAGTCGATGATCGCCCGCCAGGTGCTCGAGGGCCAGGGGATCGACCGCTTCGCCGACGTCGCCTACGACACCGTCGCCGCGATCCTCAACGACCTCTGCTGCGTCGGCGCGCTGCCGCTGGTCGTCAACGCGTACTTCGCGACCGGCGCGTCGGAGTGGTACCTGCGGGGCGAGCGCGTTGCCTCGCTGCTGGAGGGTTGGCGCAGCGCGTGCGTCGACGCCGGCTGCGTGTGGGGCGGGGGCGAGTCGCCCTCGCTGCCCGGCCTGCTCGCCGCGGAGGAGATCGAGCTCGCCGGCGCCGCCGTGGGCGCCGTGCCCGCGGGCCGTGCGCCGATCTTGGGCGAGCGGCTCGGTCCGGGCGATGAGATCGTGCTCGTCGCCTCCAGCGGCCTGCACGCCAACGGCGCGTCGCTCGCGCGGCTGATCGCCGGGCGGCTGACCGACGGCTACGCGACCGAGATGCCCGGAGGCGAGACGTTCGGCGAGGCGCTGCTGGCGCCGTCGGTCATGTACGTGCCGCTGATCGCCGCGCTGCTCGAGGATGCGTCCGTCGAGCTCACATATCTGAGCCACGTCACCGGCCACGGCCTGCTGAAGCTGATGCGCCCGACCAGGGAGCTCAGCTACCGGATCGAGCGCCTGCCCGCCGTGCCGCCGGTGCTGAGCTTCATCGCCGAGCAGGCGGGCATGGACGCGCAGGCGGCTCACTCGACGTTCAACATGGGCGCCGGCTTCGCCTTCTACTGTCGCGCCGGCGACGGCGAGCGGATAGTCGCGGCCGCCGCGCGTCTCGGCCTCGACGCGCTGCTCGCCGGCCGTGTGGAGGAGGGGCCCAGGCAGGTCGTGCTCGAGCCCGTCGATGTGCGCTTCGCCGGCGACCGGCTCGAGCTGTCCGTCGACCAGACCTGAGCCTCAAGTCCAGGCTGAGTGTTCGGGTTGGCGCGGCCGATCCCGGATTTGCGGGGGTTCTGTTGATAAGCAGAACCGTTAGCGGCGCCCCTGCGGTTCCCGTTGCAACTTGAAGGCGTCGAGCGAGACGGATAAGGTTTGCGTCAGAATCTCGCCACTGTTCCCCGGTGATTGTCGCCGGGGATCTCGATGACGCCGGACCGGCATGGCTCCGGAGCTACCCGGATCGAGGCGGACCTGTCCATCAAAACGAGGGAGAGAACCTGATGCGCAGAGCATCCACCTGTCTTGCCGTCCTGGGCCTGGCCCTACTGGCCGTCCCGGGCGTCGCCTCGGCCGTGCCGACGGTCAAGTTCAAGGCCGAAGCCGTCCCGATTCCGGGCTTCAAAGGCACCGGAAACATCCTCGGCGCGGGCACCGCCCTGCAGACCGAATACAAAATCGAAGGCACCGAATACTTCGGTTCGCCGCCGCCGATCATCGGCATCAACTTCTACCTGCCCAAAGGCACGGTGCTGCACCCGAGCGGCTTCCCGACATGCAGCCAGGCAGTTGTCGAACAGAAGGGCCCGGTCGGCTGCTCGAAAGCCTCGGAAGCTGGGCCGGTCGGCACCGCGCTCGGCTACGTGACGCTGGGCGGCGAACGCGTCGAAGAGACAACCGAAGTCCGCTCGTTCTACAAGACCGGCGGCGGCTTCATCTTCTTCACGAAGGGCACCGATCCGGTGGAGCTGGAAATCCTCTCGCCCGGCCACTACAAGAACTACGTCGGCGGCGCCGGCTACGGTCCCGAGCTCGAAGTCACCGTGCCGGAGATCGCGAGCCTCCCGGGCGCGCCGTTCGCGTCGGTCAAGACGATCAAAGTCAAGGCCGGCTCGGCGTACAAGTCGCACGGCAAGACGATCTACTACGGCCGCGTCCCCAAGACGTGCCCGAAAGGCGGCTTCCCGGTGAAGACCGAAGTGATCTTTGCCGAAAACGGGGAAGAATCTAAGCCTGTGGCCGTGACGGCGCTGTACAAGGCGCCGTGCCCGAGGAAGTAGGCGCGACGGGAGGGTTCGCGTGGTCGAGGGCGTAAGCTCGAAATAAGCAGGTCCGCGGGGCGACCCCACCGAAGCTGGTGGGGTCGCCCGCTCGTTGTAAACGCAAGGAAGGATTGGGGTTGACGACAGGGATCGAGGGGCGGTGGAGGAGATTGGCGGCCGGCATCGGCGGGACGGTCGGCGTCGCCGTGCTCGTGCTCGTGCTCGTGCTCGCGACCGCCGCCGGCGGCTCCAACGGCGGCTACACCGTGCGCGCGATCTTCGACGACGCCGGCAACCTGATCCCCGGCGAGAACGTCAAGATCGACGGCGTCAAGGTCGGGACCGTCTCATCGGTGACGCCCACACCCGAAGCGAAGGCGGCGGTCGTGTTCAGCATCGAAAACCCCGGCTTCCAGGACCTCCGCAACGACGCCAGCTGCGAAATCCGCCCGCAGTCGCTGATCGGCGAGAAGTACGTCGACTGCCTGCCCACCCAGGTGCGCGTCGAAGGCACGCCCCTGCCGCCGCCGCTGCAGAAGATCCCCAACGGTCGTGAAGGCGCCGGGCAGTACCTGCTGCCCGTGCAGAACACCAGCAGCCCCGTCGACGTCGACCTGCTCGGCGACATTCAGCGCCTGCCCGAACGCGAGCGCTTCACGATCATCCTCAACGAACTCGGCGCCGGTCTCGCCGGGCGCGGCAGCGACCTCAACGAAGTCATCAAGCGCGCCAACCCGGCCCTGCGCGAACTCGACCGCGTGCTCGAAATCCTCGCAAACGAGAACCACGTGCTCGCGAAACTGGCGGTCGACTCCGACCAGGCCCTGGCCCCGCTCGCCAGAGTCCGCGGCCGCGTCGCCGACTTCATCACCCAGGCCAACACGGTCGCGCAGGCCGGCGCCGCCACGCGCGGCTCGCTGGCGCGCAACCTGGCGCTGTTCCCGCCCTTCCTCGAACAGCTCGGCCCCGCGCTCGAACGCGTCCAGCGCTTCGCCGAACAGACGACGCCGGCGTTCACCAACCTCGAGGTCGCCGCGCCCGGGATCGACAAGGCGTTCACGAGCCTGCCCGCGTTCGGCAAGAGCAACGAAAAGTTCTTCGAAAACCTCGGCCAGACGGCGAAGGTCTCCGGTCCCGCGCTCACAGGCGTGCGGCCGCTGCTCAAACGCCTGGAAACGCTCGGCAAGGCCGCCGTTCCGTTCTCGAACAACTTCTCCGAGCTGTTCGAAAGCCTGCGCAACACCGGCGGCCTCGAGCGGATCATGGACTTCATCTTCCTCGGCACCGGCGCCGCCAACGGCTACGACTCGTTGGGGCACTTCCTGAGGGCGGAGGCTGCCGCCAACGCTTGCCTTCCCTACACCGTCAAGATCTCTCCCCAAGCTGGTTGCAGGCGAAGGCTGTTCAACAACAAGGCCGGCTCATCGGTCAGCGCCGCGAGTGCGTCATCCGCGGCTGATGCGACCGACCTGGGCACGACGAGCGTCTTGATGGCGCGCACGCTCGCGGTGGTCAAAGGCGCGACGCCAGCGCAGGCGCTTGCCGAGTACCCGGGTCCCACGACGACCGCCGGCGAAGCGTCCGCGCCGGGCCTGGCGGGCGGCGCAGCGGCGACCGCGACGCCCGTCGGCGGCTCGACCGCCGGCACGACCTACTACAGCCCCGCGAGCGAAAGCTCGGAAGCCGGTGGGCTGCTGCTCAACTACCTGCTCGGGAACGAATGACGCGATGAGCCCACGATCCCCGTTCTCGCGCCCGCTGCTCCTCGCCCTGGTCCTGGCTGCGCTCGGACTGGGCGCGCCTGCGGCGAGCCTCGCCAGCGAAGCAGGTGTCACGACCACGACTCCGGCCCCGGCGGTCGAAGGCACGGTTTCGGTCCCGGCGCCCGAAGCCCCTGCGACGTCGCCGAGCGGCGGCGAAACGACATCAGCAGAAACGACCACGGTCGAAGAACCGGCGCCGCCGCAGGTGCAGGCGCAGCATGCGCAGGGCGCGAGCCCGGGCGGCACGCACGCCACGAGCGGCGCTCACAGGAAAGCGCCAGTCACGCCAGCCGGCGGACCAGGTGCGAAGAGCGAAGTCGGGGCGGCGACCGGAGCGCACGGCAAGCGGGCGCCCTCGCCGAGCACGCTGACCCCGTCGCTGCCGTTCTCGCTGCGGTCCACGATCGGCGGCCTGCCGAGCTTCTTCATCGAAAGCTTCCAGGTCCCGCCGTTCCTGCTGCCGATCTTCCAAGCGGCCGGCACCGCCTATGGAGTCCCCTGGCAGGTGCTCGCGGCGATCAACGAGGTCGAGACCGACTACGGCCGCGACCTGAGCGTCTCCAGCGCCGGCGCCGAGGGCTGGATGCAGTTCCTGCCCTCGGAGTGGGCGCAGTACGGGGTCGACGCCAACGGCGACGGCTGGCGAGACCCCTACAACCCGGCCGACGCGATCTTCGCCGCGGCGCGCTACCTGCGCGCCGCCGGAGGCGACACGAACATCAAGGCCGCCGTCTACTCCTACAACCACTCGCAGGCGTACGTCGAATCGGTGCTGCTCCGTGCCCAGCTGCTCGGCGGCACCCCATCCGAACTTCTCGGCGCGATCACCGGCCTGACCGAGGCGCGCTTCCCGGTACACGCGGCCGCGCACTACAGCGACGGCTTCCCGACTGTTGCCACCGGCTCTGACCAGCCGAAGACGCTCGTCGGCACGACGATCTACTCACAGGCGGGCGCGCCGGTGATCGCCGTCCAGGACGGCGAAGTCGTGCAGATCGGCGACTCCCCGGCGCTCGGGCACTTCGTCGCGCTGCGCGACGCCTACGGCAACACCTACGTGTACGGCCAGCTCGGCGAAGTCGCGTCCGTCTACCCGGTGCTCGAGCCGCACGTGCACACGACGCCCAGCCCGAGGATCACGCAGCCGGGCGGCAAATCCGAACCGGCGCCGGGCGGGCCCGCGAGCGCCGGCGCCCAGCCGCGCTCGCCGCTGTCGGAGGGGGCCGCCGTCTCGGGCCTCGCGCTCGGCGCCGCGGCGGGCCTCGAAGCGCCCGCAAGCGCCCCCACGACTCCGGCTCCGATCCCGACGCAGGCCCCCGCGCCGCCCAAGCCGTCGTCGCACGTGCAGGTCTTCGCCGAAGGCGCCGACGACGTCTACCTGCACCCGCTCGTGCCCGGCGTACAGGTGATCGCGGGCACGGTGCTCGGCCACCTGGGCGCCGAAGGCGCCCCGCACATGCTCTTCCAGATCCGCCCCGCCGGCGCGGGCGCGCCGCTGATCGATCCGAAGCCGATCCTCGACGGCTGGGTGTCGCTCGAAGACACGTCGATCTTCAGGGCCAGGGGCGAGAACCCGTTCCTGGCGACCTCGCCCACGATCGGCCAGGTGCTGCTCGAGTCAAAGCAGCAGCTCGAGCCGCAGGTGCTCCACGACTCCGGCATCCGCCTCGGCGACTGCGCGCGCGAGGACGTGCAGGAGGGCAGGGTCGACAAGCGCGTGCTGGCGATGCTCGAGTACCTGTCCGTCTCGGGCCTGCGGCCGACCGCCTCGGGACTGCCGTGCGCGGGCTCGACACCAGCGGCGGCCGCCTCCTACGCGCCGGCGAGCGCCAGCAGCGTGGACGTGGAGATCACCGCCGTAAACGGCGTCCCGATCGCCGGCCACCAGGGCCCCGGCTCGCTCGCGGACGAGACCGTGCGCAAGCTGCTGATGCTCCAGGGCCTCGCCCGGCCACAGCGGATCCTCAGCCTGATGAGCTACCCGGGCGCCGCCGCCGCGATCGACAGCCCGAACGCCGCCGATGAGATCCATGTCGCCTTCGCCGCGCTCGGCACGCAGAGCGCGCACGCCGCAGCGCTGTCCGCCGCTGGCCTCACGCCGAGCGAGTGGATCGAGCTGATCGACCGGCTCGGCGAGATCCCCGACCCGACGGTCGGCAGCGGGCACTCAAGCGCCGCGCTCCAGGACGGCCCGGGTGCTGGCGGGGAAGGAGAAGCCGGTGGCAACAGCTAGCCCTCCCAGCCCGCCGCCCGCGGCCCCGACGCCAGGCGCGCCTGGGCCGGCGCCGCGCGTGCGCGCGCCGCGCACCGGCCCGGTCCGGATCATCGCCGTCGGCGCGCTCGCGCTCGTGGTGCTGATCGTTGCCTACCTCGTTTTCGCGACCGGCGGCGGCTCGAACTACAAGCTGGAACTGGCCGAAGGCGACCAGCTCGTGCGCGGCGACCAGGTGCAGGTCGGCGGCGTGCCCGTCGGCAGCGTCACGAACATCGAACTGACCTCCAACTTCAGAGCCCTGATCACGATCCACGTCGACTCCTCGCTCGTGCCGCTGCACCAGGGCACGACCGCGCAGGTGCGCGTGCCGTCGCTGACGAGCGTCGCCAACCGCTACATCGCGCTGACGCTCGGGCCCAACAGCAACCCCTCCTACCCGGCGGGCGCGACGCTGCCGGTGAGCGTCACCGGCGAAGTCACCGACCTCGACCAGCTGTTCAACACGCTCAACCCGAAGACGCGCAAGGGCCTGCAGGGGTTCATCCAGGGGACAGCCGAACAGTACGTGGGGCAGGGCAAGAACCTCGGCACCTCGGTCGAATACTTCGCGCCCGCGCTGGCCGCTCTCAGCCACTTCTTCTCCGAGCTCACCCGCGACCAGCCCGTCTTCACGAGCTTCCTCGTGGAAACGGCGAAGGCGGTGACGACGATCGGCGCGCGCCAGGAATCGCTCTCGGACCTGATCGAAAACCAGAACACGGCCTTCCGGGCGATCGGCTCAGAGCAGAGCGAGCTCGCGCGCGGCCTCAAACAGCTGCCCGGGACGCTGCGCCAGGGCAACCGCACGTTCGCCGAACTGCCGGCGACATTCGACGCGCTCAGCGAGCTCGTCAAGGAATCCAGGCCGACGACGAAATCGCTGACGACACTGCTCGAACGCCTGCGCCCGCTGCTGGTCACGGCGACGCCGGCCGTGACCAACCTGAGCCAGGCGTTCAGCCGTCCCGGACCCGACAACGACCTCACCGACCTCGTGCGCGCGCTTCCCGGCCTCGCCCAGCAGCTGACGACGGCGTCGCCGATCGCCGTAACGGCGCTCCAGGAAACGGTGCCGATCACCGCGGTCTTCGGCCCCTACGCCCCCGACCTGGCGGGCACGCTGCGGACGTTCGGCGAGGGCGCCGGCTACTGGGACGCCGACGGCCACTACGCGCACGTCACCGGCGTCTTCCCGGACTTCAAGCTCGGCGAAAACAACACGCTGACCCCGGCGGCGAGCGCGCAGGCGGCGCTCGAAGGCCTCAAGACCGGACAGCTGCGCCGCTGTCCCGGCGCCGCCACGCAACCGGCCGCCGACGGCTCCTCGCCGTTCGTCGACGGCGAACTGCTCAGCTGCGATCCGACGGAGACGCCCTGATGAACAGGCGTCGCAACTCACTCGCCGCGAGCCCGCTGCTGATCGGCGCGATCACGACGCTGATCGTCGTCGTCGCCGTGTTCCTCTCCTACAACGCCAACAACGGCCTGCCGTTCGTGCCGACGTACGACATCAAGGTCGAACTGCCCGAGGCATCCGGCCTGCAAGCCGCCAACCAGGTGCGGATCGCCGGCACGCGCGTCGGCATCATCGGCTCGCTCTCACCCCACGAGAACCCGCGCACCGGCCGCTTCACGGTGATCGCGACGCTCAAGCTCGAAAAGAAAGTGCAGCCGCTGCCCGTGGACACGAAAGCGGCCGTGCAGTCGGTCTCGGCGATCGGCCTGAAGTACCTCGAACTGGAAGAGGGCAGCTCGCGGACGACGCTGAAGCCCGGCCAGACGATCCCGATCGCGCAGACGCGCGAACCGGTGAACATCGAGGAACTCTTCAACATGTTCAACAAGCCGACGCGGACCGCGATCAAGATCAACACGAACAACTTCGGCGACGGCCTCGCCGGACGCGGGCTCGGCATCAACGCCGCGATCCACGAACTGCGCCCGCTCGTGACGGACGCCGTCCCGGTGCTGCGCAACCTCGCCAACCCCGCCACGGGGCTGCACGAGCTGTGGGTCGCGCTCGACCGCGTCGCCTCGCAGTCGGCTCCCGTCGCGCAGACGCAGGCCGAATACTTCAGTGACCTCGACACCTTCTTCAAGGCCTGGGCTGGCGTCGCGCCATCGATCGAAGCGGCCAACAGGGGCGGGCCGGCGTCGCTTGAACAGGGGATCTACTCGTTCCCGCACGAGGCGCGCTTCTACGAAAACGCGGCCGAGTTCGTGCACCTGCTGCGCCCCAGCGCGACCGCGCTGCGCACGGTCGCGCCGCAGCTCGGGCACGCCTTCAGCGTCGGTGCCGTCAACCTCGCCGCGGCCACAGCACTGAACACGCGCCTGGCCGAATCCTCGCAGGGGCTTGAGGAATTCGCGAAGAACCCCGTGATCCCGCTCGCGTTCGAAGACTTCGCGCGGACGCTCGAAATCGGCAACCCGCTGCTCGCCGGGATCGCGCCCGAGCAGGTCAACTGCAACTACTGGACGCTGGCGTTCCGCAACCTCGCGAGCCTTGGAACCGAGAGCGTCGGTGTCGGCACGGTCGACCGTGCGAGCACCCTGCTCTCTCCGTCCGGTGTCAACAACGAGGGCTACCCGGCCTCGGCGATCGCCAACGGCCCCGACATCGAAAAAGAAGGTGTAGGTATCGCCAAAATCGTCCCCAATAACCACCTGCACTACAACCCGTACCCGAACGTCACCGGCCCCGGGCAGCCCGACGTGTGCGAAGCCGGCAACGAGGAATATGTGGAAGGCAAGGCGCAGATCGGCAACGTGAGCGGTGTCACGAACAACCGCGAATTCACGAGCCGCGAAGAGAACCTCGCCGGGGAAAAGTACCCGGAAGCGACGCTGAAGGCGCTTGGGATCGCCACGCCGCCTCCGAAGGCGAAGACGAAGAGCAAGTCCAAGGGGAAGAGCAAGTCCAAGGGGAAGAGCAAATGAGCGGGCCGCGCTGGTGGCGCCGACAGGAGCGCGTGCCGGTCATCGAGCTGCAGCGCTCGAACCCGGTGCGCGCGGGGCTCGTGCTGGTCCTGATCGTCGTGGTCGGGGTGTACTTCGGCTTCACGAAGCACATCCCGTTCAAACACGGCTTCCGCCTGAAGGCGGAGTTTGCGACGGCCGTCAACGTCCACCCGAAATCGCCGGTGCGGATCGCGGGCGTCAACGTCGGCCAGGTCAGCGCGATCCAGCGCCAGGGCAATACCGGCCTGGTGACGATGGAAATCGAAACGCGCGGCCTGCCGATCCACAGCGACGCGACCGTGAAGATTCGCCCGCGCCTGTTCCTCGAAGGCAACTGGTTCGTCGAACTGCAGCCCGGCAGCCCTTCCGCGCAGACGGTCTCCTCCGGCTACACGATCCCGGTCGCCCAGACCGCCGATCCGGTGCAGCTCGACCAGGTGCTCGACGCCCTCAACACCGACACGCGCGCGAACCTCCAGACCTTCCTGATCAACTACGGCGAAGCGCTCACGCGCAAGCCCGAAGCGGCCGAAAACGCCGAACAGCTGCCGGAAGTGCACGGCCTGAACGCCGCCGAAGCGCTCAACAAGATCTACGCGCGCGGGCCGGCGTCGCTGCGCGGCGGCGCGATCGACGCCCAGGCGATCACCGGCACCGAACCCCACGACCTCTCGAAGCTGGTCGCCTCGATCGGCAAGGTGACCGCGGCGCTGAACGTCCATGAACAGGACCTCAGCGAACTGTTCCCCAACTTCAACACGTTCGCCGCCGCACTTGCCTCACAGTCGGCGGGCCTGAAGACGCTGGTGGCCGAGCTGCCCGCGAACCTCAGCAACGTCGATGCGGGCCTCGCCGGCCTGGACTCCACGTTCCCGCCCACGCGCGCGTTCGCCCACGAGATCCTGCCGGGGATCAGGAACACCAACCGCACGGTCGCGGCGACGCTGCCGTGGATCGAACAGGTGCAGGACTCGCTGGGGCCGGAAGAACTGGGCGGCGTCGCCAAGGGCCTGGCTGCGTCGGTGCCGTCGCTCGCGCACCTGGAGAGCGAACAGACGCCGCTTTACAAGCAGACCGAAGCGTTCAACGAGTGCATGACGAAGGTCATCTACCCGGCCGGCAACACCAAGATCCAGGACGGCTCGAGCACAACGGGCGTCGAAGACTACAAGGAATTCTGGTACAGCCTGGTGGGTCTGGACAGCATCGGCCAGGGCTTCACCGGCAACGGACCGATGGTCAGGTTCCTCGTTGGCAACAGCGGTCAGACGCTGCGCTCGCAGCCGACGTCGCTAGTGAACACGAACCTCAAGGCCAGCCCGAACTTCAAGGGCAGCCAGCTGCTTGCGCGCTCGCCGCTGCCCCCGCTCGGCACGCGCCCCGCCTTCCCCGCCGAAGAGCCGCCGTACGAGCCGCTGGTGCCGTGCGACACGCAGGCGCTGCCGAACTTCAACGGGCCGCTGTCACAGGGGCCGGCCGACGGGAGCGGCCAGGGATGACGCCCGCAGAGGGTCACGAAGGCGGGCTCAGCGTTCGCGACCAGATCGAGCGCTATCGCACGGCGTTCATCGCCGTGGTCACGATGATCGTGATCGCGGCGGCTGTCGGCGGCTACATCCTCGCCCACGAGAACCTCAAGCTCCCGAGCTGGGTGCCGGTGCTCGGCCACACCTACTTCAACCTCGACGCCGAATTCCAGACCGCGCAGGCGGTCACCCCCGGCCAGGGCCAGGCGGTCACGATCGCCGGCGCGAAGATCGGGGAAATCGCGACCGTCGACCTGCACGACGGCGTGGCGCTCGTGACGATGAAAGTCAGCCCCAAATACGCGAAGTACATCTACCGCAACGCGACGCTGTTGCTGCGCCCAAAGACGCAGCTGCAGGACATCACCGTCGAGGTCAATCCCGGCACCCCCTCCGCCGGCAAACTGCGCAGCGGCGAGGTGCTGCCCGAGTCCCAGACCGCGGCGAACATCGACTTCGATGAATTCCTCGCGGGTCTCGACGCCGAAACCCGCGCCTACGTGCAGGAGCTGGTCGCGGGCCTCGGCATCGGGCTGAAGGAAAACGGCAAGCCGCTCGCGGCCGCGCTCAAGCGCTTCGATCCCACGTCGAAGCTGACCGAAGAGATCGCCCAGCAGCTCGAAGCCCGCGCCGGGAACGTCGAACGCTCGATCCACAACTTCCGGCTGCTGACCGAAGCGCTCGGCGGCAAGGATCAGCAGCTCTCAGCGCTGGTCGACGCCGCTAACGCAGTGTTCAAGACGTTCGCCGGCGAGGACGCGAGCTTCAAGAAGACGCTCCAGCTGCTCCCGGGCGCGCTGCACAAGACGGGGGTCGGGCTGGGCAAGCTCGCCGCCGCGACGCACGTGCTCGGCCCGACGGTGCGCAAACTCGAGCCGTTCGCGCGCGCCCTCGGCCCTGCCAACGAAGCGGCGCGCAAGCTCTCGGAAAAGACGACGCCGATCATCAAGAGCGAGATCCGCCCGTTCGCGCGCGAAATCCTGCCGGTCGTCAACGAACTGGGGCCGACGACGGAAAACCTGAGCAAAGCGCTGCCGAAGCTCGCGGCGAGCTTCTCCGTGCTCGACGAATTCTTCAACGAGCTCGCGTACAACCCGGGGCCGAGCAAGGGCGGCTTCCTGTTCTTCCTCGACTGGGGCAACCATGACCTCAACAGCGTGCTGAGCACGGCCGAAGCGCACGGCGCGCTCGGCCGCGGCCTCATCTACTTCAACTGCAAGATCCTGGCGATCCTGAAAGGCGCCAGCGAAGTCAACCCGACGGTCAACCTGCTCGTAGGGCTGCTCAAGCCCCCGACGAAGGAAGAATGCATAAGAGAGGGCATCCCGGTTACCGGGGGGAGCGTGGCACGCGCGAAAGCGCCGGCGGCGGGCGGCCCGTTCTCGAGCCTCGGTCAGCAGTCGTTCGGAGGAAAGGGCTGAGATGCAGAAGCGCGCGCCGACTCTCGGCAACCTGCTCGTGATCATTCTGTTCGTGCTCAGCTGCTTCGGGCTGCTGATGTTCCTGTGGGAGTCCTTCGGCGGACCGCTGCCGCTGAAACCGAAGGGCTATCGCTTCGAGGTCGCCTTCCCGCGCGCGTTCGCGCTCGCCGAAGAGTCCGACGTGCGCATCAGCGGAGTCGAAGTGGGGCACATCGTCTCGCTCGGGCTGAACAAGGAAGGCCGCACCCAGGCGACGGTCGAAATCGCCGGGCGCTACGCGCCGATCCGCGCGAACATGCACGCGATCCTGCGCCAGAAGACGCTGCTCGGCGAGACCTACGTGCAACTGATCCCCGAGGGCAGGACGGGGCCGTTCCTGGCCGACGGCGGCCGGCTGGCCAACAGCCAGGTCGAACCGTCGGTCACGCTCGACGACATCCTCTCCGCGTTCGACGCCAAGACCAGGCGCGACTTCCAGATCTGGCAGGAAGCGGCCGCGGAAGGGATCAACGGCCGCGGCGAACAGATCAACGCCGACTTCGCTCAGCTCGAACCGTTCGTCGAAAGCGCGAACAAGCTGGTCACGCTGCTCGACGCCCAGGAAGGCGCCGTCAAAGCGATCGTGCACAACACCGGCGTCGTCTTCAACGCGCTCGCCAGCCGCGACCATCAGCTCGAAGGCTCGATCGCCAACGGCGAGCGCACCTTCCACGCGGCCGCCGAAGCCAGCCAGCAGTTCGCCGAAGCCTTCCGCGCGCTGCCGACGTTCGAGCACAACTCGCGCGTGGCGCTCAAAGAAACCGATCGCTTCGCCGCCATCGCCAACCCCTACCTCGAAGAATTCCAGCCGACCGAGCGCAAGCTCTCGGCGCTGCTGCAGGCGGCCAAGCCGTTCACTCCCCAGTTCAACAGCTTCCTCACCGCGCTCGGGCCGCTGAGCGCCGCGGCGAAAACGGATCTGCCGGACATGAAGAAGGCGCTGCAGCTGACCGTCCCGGTGCTCGAAAACTTCAGGCCGGTGCTGCACAACCTCGACCCGCTCCTGCAGTACCTCGGCGAATACGTGCCCGAGCTGCAGGCGTTCTTCGCGAACGTCACGGCCGCGTCGGAGGCGAGCGAACCCAGCGCCGACTTCCCCAAAGAAGACGAAGCGCCCAAGCGTCACGTGCTGACCGCTATGCAGGTGCTCACCCCAGAGAGCCTCGCGATCTACCCGAATCGCATCGGCACCGACCGCGCCAACGCCTACCCGCACTCCGGCGCCTACGGCTCGCTCGCCAGCGGGCTGCCGGTGTTCAGCTCGAGCGCCTGCGCGAACTCCTCGCCGTCGGTCAGTGGCCCGGCCAACGAACTCGTCTCCGAAGAACTCCTCAAACAGATCACGCATCCGCCAAACGCGGGCGAATCGCCGCTCGCCAACGAACCGGAAACCGCCAACAAGGTCGCGGCGCCCGGATGCACGAAGCAGGGGCCGTTCACGTTCAACGGCGAAACCAGCGAATTCCCGCACGCGGTATACAAGGAAAAGTGATGTCAGACGAGACTCCCGACGATCGCCACCAGTACCACTCCACCGACGTCGACTACGCGGGCGAGGCCGACGACGCGAACTGGTCGATCCGCTGCCTCGACGTGCACAAGCGCCTGGGCGGGGTCGCCGTCCTCGACGGCCTCAACGTCGCCTTCCCCGAGGACAAGATCACGGTCGTGCTCGGTCCGTCGGGCACCGGCAAGAGCGTGCTGATCAAGCACATCATCGGGCTGATGTTCCCCGACTCGGGCGACGTGATCGTGAAGGGGAAAGTCGTCAAAGACCTGACGATGCCCGAGCTACTCGCGATGCGCCGCAAAATCGGCGTGCTCTTCCAGGACGGCGCGCTGTTCGGGTCGATGAACGTCTTCGACAACGTCGCCTTCCCGCTGCGCCAGCACACGGACTACTCCGAGGCGGTGATCGCCGAGCGCGTGCGCGAGCGGCTGGGCGACGTCGGCCTGTCCGACGCGATGTTCGACCTGCCCTCGCAGCTCTCCGGCGGCATGCGCAAGCGCGCGGGCTTCGCGCGGGCGCTGGTGATGGAGCCGGACATCGTGATCTTCGACGAGCCCGACTCGGGCCTGGACCCGGTGCGCACCGCGCTGCTGTGCGACCTGATCCAGGAGATGCACCAGATCTACAAAGGCACCTACCTGGTGGTAACCCACAACATCGCCTCCGCGCGCCAGATCGGCGAATACATCGCGCTGCTGTGGCGCGGTCGGATCGTCGAAGCGGGCGACGCCGAGAAGATGTTCTCCTCGGAGAACCCGTTCGTACGGCAGTTCCTGAGCGGCTCGGCCGAGGGGCCGTTGACGATGGATTGAGGCGGGCTTGACCGTGTGCCCCCGCGCAGGCTAGGTTGTCGGGATGATTCGGGGGGGCCGCGCGCTCGGTCGACTGTCGTTTGTCCGCAACCGGGTGGCACGGGCCTGTCTGGTGGGCTCGATGGCCGCGATGCTCGTGCCGGCGAGCGCCCACGGCGCGATCGTCTACGTGTGCGGCTACAACCTTTGCCGCGTCAACGGCGACGGGTCCGGCCAAGCGCAGCTGACGACGAACGGCACCGCCGGCGACGCCTACGGCGGTCCCTCGCTCAACCAGGAAGGCACGAAGCTCAGCTTCGACCTGAACGACCGGCTCGCGCTCGCGGAAGCGAGCGCCCAGATCCAGGCTGGGCCATTCGAAAACGACCGCTCGATCTATACCGAGCTGAACCCTGATGGTTCGCAGGTCGCCGTGTTCGAGATCGAAGCGGGCATGAACTCGATGTGCCTGCGCGAAACCGCCGCGCCCGCAAACGAGCTCGTCTGCGGGCGCAATACGACCGACCCGCAGTTCAGCTTCGGCTGGGCGCCAAGCGGGCAGGGAATGCTCTATTCGGTGCCTCCGGTGGACGACGTTGAGGGGTCGCACGCGACGAGCCCCGAGGAGATCTGCCTCGCCGACGAAGCGCCGCGGTACTACCTGTGCAACAGGCAGGTGGCAGCCGATCCCGGCTACGACCTGACGTTCCCAGCCGCCTCGCCGAATGGCAGCGAAATCGTGGTTGTGGCATCGGCCCAGCCCGGCGGCACCTTCGGGGAGGGATCGCTGCTGATCTACAGCTTCGCGACCGGCGCGCTCGTCCGCACGCTCGACGGCAGCAGCGAAGACGCCAACCCCGCGTGGTCCCCGAATGGCAAGACGATCGTATTCTCTCGCGGGGGAGCGCTGTACGACGTCCCGAGCGAAGGCGGCACCCCGCAGATGGTCGCCGCGGTTGGGCAGGATCCGACTTGGGGTGGGGCGGAAACGCAGACGTCGGGCGGTGGCGGGAACGGCGGCGGTGGCAGCGGGGGAGGTGGCACCGTCCTGACGGGCGTCGGCGCCATGCAGACCATCACCCACCTGGGCATCGCCGCACACAGCGTTCGCACCGGCAGGGCGGTCACGTTCGAGGTGACGCTCGCGAGCGCCGCGACGATCACGATCGAGCTGCTGCGTCACGTGCCGGCCTCCGGTCACGGCAGGCATCGCCACCCGGCCCACTACGTCGCCTTGGGGACGCTCAGGTTCGCAGGCAAGGATGGCCTCAACAGGCTGGCGGTCGAGAAGCTGCATGGGCACAAGCTGGCGGCGGGCGCCTATGAGGCGAAGGTGTCCGCCGGCGGCACGCCGCAAACGCTGACGTTCACCGTGCGCAGCTGAGGACGGCGCGGCAGGGCGCAGCCTCGGTCGTTGGCGAGATCGATCGAGGTCTCACCGAACGTTCTCGCCTGAATGTAGATAGCCATCTGTGAGATAGCCAGCTGTTGCGGCTGGAGCCCGACCATGCGAACGTGTGTTCGTATGGTTGTGTGCGTCCACATACCTCGCTTCGAGCTGTCGGTGGCGGCCGGCGAGGGCGCAAAGATCGCCCGGCAGACGCTGGCGGGGCGCGCGCTGGCGGTGGCGCCGCTGGTGGGCGGCGAACAGCGCGTGGGGGAGGTGTCAGGGGCGGCGGAGGCGCGCGGCGTGGCGCGAGGGATGGTGCTCGGCGAGGCGCTGGCGCGCTGCCCGGACCTGGTGCTGGTGCCGGGCGATCCGGTGGCGGTGGCGCAGGCGTGGGAGGGAGCGCTGCGCGCCCTGGAGGCGATCGGCGCGGCGGTCGAGCCGGCGCGCCCGGGGCTCGCGTACTTCGAGAGCGGCGGGCTGCACGGGATCCACGGCACTCCCGAGGCGACGATCGCGGCCGCCTCGCGCGCGCTCGCGCGCCCCGCTGGCTGCGCGTCGTGGGGGGCGCGCATCGGCGCGGGGCCGACGCGCTTCTGCGCGCTGGCGGCGGCGATGGCGGTGCGCTCGCGCCGCCCGCTGGTGATCGGAGGTCCAGCCACCGGCGAGGCGCGCCGCTGGCTGGCGGGGCGCCCGGTGGAGCTGCTGGGCTTCCGCGATGACACGGCGGCGCTGATCGAGCCGCTGACGCGCCTGGGCGTGCGCACGCTCGGCGAGCTCGAGCGCCTCGGGCGCCCGGCGCTGAGCGACCGCTTCGGGGCGCCGGGCGCGCTGGCGCATCGGCTGGCGTGCGGCGAGGACGGCCCGCTGCGCCCGCGCCGCGTGGAGGAGCGCTTGGAGGAGTCGATGGAGGTCGGCGACGCGAGCTCGGGCGAGGCGCTGAAGCGGGTGCTGGGCGTGCTCGTGGACCGGCTGCTGGCGCGCTCTGAGCGCCGCGGGCGCACGCTGCGCGCGGCGACGCTGTCCGCGCGCCTGGTGGCGGGCGGCGGCTGGCGCGAGCGCGTGGTCTTCCGCCAGGCGCTCGCGGATCCGGAGCGCATCTGGCTGGCGCTGTCGCTGCGCCTGCTGACGCTGCCCGCCCCGGCCGCCGAGCTGGGGCTGTCGGCCGAGCGCTTCGGGCCGCCGGCGAGCGAGCAGGGCGCGCTGTTCGAGGAGATCCACGCTCGTCCCTCGGCCGCGCGCGCGGCGCGCCTGCGCGAAGCGGTGGCGCAGATGCGCGCGGTGGCGGGCCAGGACGCGGCGCTGCGGGCGGTGTGCGTCGACCCGGGCTCGCGCGTGCCCGAGCGCCGGGTGGTGCTGGCGCCGATCCCGGAGTGATCCGGCGCATGGCCCGAGTCCTGAACGAGCCGCGCCCTGCGCGCGTGAGGTTGGACCCCGCCCGCCCCGCTGAGATGCCGGTGGAGGTCGACGGCGAAGCGATCGAGTCGCTGCGCGAGTCGTGGCTGGTGGAGGACCGCTGGTGGACGGCCGAGCCGCTGCGACGCCGCTACTGGGAGCTCGTGGGCGAGCGGGGTCGCAACGTGGTCGTCTTCCACGACCTGCGCTCGGGCCGCTGGTTCCTGCAGCCTGCCCAGGGGGCGGGGAGATGACGCCGCGATCCACGGGGGCGGGCGCAGGGGCGGGCGGGGCTCCGTACGTGGAGCTGCACTGCCACTCGGCGTACTCGTTCCTGGATGGCGTGTCGCTGCCGCAGGAGCTGGCGCAGCGCGCGGGCGAGCTGGGATACACGGCGCTGGCGCTGACCGACCACAACTCGGTGTCGGGCTCGATGGAGCTGGCGCAGGCGGCGGCGGGCTACGGGGTGCGGGCGATCCACGGCGCGGAGATCGACGTGGCGCTCGGCCCCGGCGGCGCCACGCGTCCGGGCGAGGACGCCCGCTCCGGCGCGGCGACCCGGTCGGCCGAGCCGGTCGAGACTCGCCACGTGACGCTGCTGGTGCGCGACGAGCGCGGCTGGAGCAACCTCTGCCGGATCCTGACGCTCGCGCACGCGCACACCCGCGAGCGCGCGTCGGGGCGCGAGCGCACGGAGCCGTGGGTGGACGTGCAGGCGGTGCTCGACCACGCGGAGGGCCTGGTGTGCCTGACGGGCTGTGCGCAGCGCTCGGCGATCGCGGGCGGCGCGCGGGACGAGCGCACGGCGAGGCGGCTGCTGGAGGCGTTCGGCCCGGAGGGCCTGTACGTGGAGCTGCAGCGCCCGTACGCGCGAGACGATCGCGCGCGCAACCGGGCGCTGGAGGCGCATGCGCGGCGCGTGGGGGTGAGGTGCGTGGCGACGGGCAACGTGCACGCGCACTCGCGCGCGCGGGCGGAGCTGCAGGACGCGTTCGTGGCGCTGCGCCACCATGCGGCGCTGGACGCGTGCGAGCCGCTGCGGCGCGGCAACCACAGCCACGTGATGAGCACGCCGCGGGCGATGGCCAGCCGCTTCGCCGATCACCCGCAGGCGGTGCGCGAGACGCTGGCGCTGGCGGAGCGGCTGCGGTTCGATCTGACGAGGGACCTCGGCTACCGCTATCCGGGGGCGGAGGACGCGGACGCCGAGCGGCGCCTGGCGGAGCTGTGCATGGCGCGGCTGGACGAACGCTACGGAGCGGACGGCGCGCACCCGGGCCCGGGCGCGCGCGGGGCATACGCGGAGGCGCTGGCGCGCGTGGAGGAGGAGCTGCGCGTGATCGAGCGGCTGGGCCTGGCGGGCTTCTTCCTGCTGCACCACGACATGCTGGAGCTGGCGCGCGAGGTGGCGGTGGAGGTGCGCGGGCCGAGCACGGTGCGCGCGCTGCTGGCGCCGGGACGCGGGCGCGGCTCGTCGGTGTCGTCGATCGTGTGCTACCTGACGGGGCTGTCGCACATCGACCCGATCGCGGGCAGGCTGGCGCTGGGGCGCTTCCTGCACGAGGACCTGAGCGGGCTGCCGGACATCGACCTGGACTTCCCGCGCGACATCCGCGAGCGGCTGATCCCGCGCGTGCACGAGCGCTACGGGCGCGACCGCGCGGCGCTGGTGGCGGCGTTCCCGACGTTCCGCGCGCGCGGGGCGATCCGCGAGCTGGGCAAGGTGCTGGGGCTGCCGGCGGGCGAGATCGAGCGCGCGGCGCGCGGCGCTGACCCGTGGGGCAGGGAGGCGGCGATCGCTGACGCCCCACCCGCGGACGCCGCGGATGGCGCGCACGCGCGGCGGAGGGCGGGCTCGACGCGCTGGCGCTGGCTGGAGCGCCTGGTCGAGCAGGCGTACGGGCTGCCGCGGCACCTGTCGCAGCACCCGGGCGGGATGGTGATCGCGACGCGGCCACTGATCGACTGCTGCGCGGTGGTGCCGGCGGCGATGGCGGGCAGGCAGATGGTGCAGTGGGACAAGGACTCGTGCGCGGACGCGGGCTTCCTGAAGATCGACCTGCTGGGCCTGGGGATGCTGTCGGCGGTGGAGCGCTGCGTGGATGAGATCGCGCGCGTGCGCGGGGAGCGCGTGGACCTGTCGCGCATCCCGTTCGACGACGAGCGGACGTTCAGCGCGATTCGCGCGGCTGACACGGTGGGCGTCTTTCAGATCGAGAGTCGCGCGCAGATGCAGTCGATTCGCCGCACGCGGCCGGAGAACCTGGACGACCTGGTGGTGCAGGTGGCGATCGTGCGTCCGGGGCCGATCCAGGGCGGTGCGATAAATCCTTATATAGAGAGGCGCAGGCGCGTGCGCGAAGACCCGGCGTATGAGGTGCCCTACGACCATCCGGCGCTTGAGCCTGTCCTGCGCGAGACGCTCGGCACGATCATCTTCCAGGACCAGGTGATGCAGGTGGCGGAAGCGTTCGCGGGCTTCAGCGCGGGCGAGGCGGACGGCCTGCGGCGGGCGATGAGCCGCAAGCGCTCGCACGAGATGATCGAGGGCCACCGCGAGCGCTTCGTGGCGGGGGCGATGCGCCACGCTGGCGCGGATCGGCAGACGGCGGAGCGCGTGTGGGGGATGGTGGAGGGCTTCGCGGGCTTCGGCTTCCCGAAGGCGCACAGCGCGGCGTTCGGCCTGCTGGCCTACCAGTCGACGTGGCTGCGGGTGCACTACGGCGCGGAGTTCCTGTGCGCGCTGCTGAACGAGCAGCCGATGGGCTTCTACGCCCCGGACAGCCTCGTCCACGAGGCGGAGAATCGCGGGATCGCGATCCACAAGCTGGACGTGAACGCATCGCAGGTGCGGTGCACGGTGCAGGACGGCGGCGTGCGCCTGGGCCTGGGCTACGTGAAGGGCGCGGCGAGCGCGGAGATGCAGGCGCTGGTGGACGAGCGCGAGCGCAACGGGCGCTACGCGAGCCTGGGCGAGCTGGCGGGGCGCGCGGGCTGCAGGCGGGGGACGCTCGAGCAGCTGGCGTGGTCGGGCGCTTGCGACGGGCTGATCGGCGAGGGCGGGGCCCAGACGGGCGTCGCCAGGGGGGCACGCGCCGAAGGACGCACGCAGGCGGATAGGCGCGCGGCCCTGTGGCAGCTGGGCTTGGCTGCGCGCGCGGAGCCGACGGACGCGGGCGAGGGCACCCAGCTGGCGCTGCCGCTGGAGCTGCCGGCGGCGCCGCGCCTGCGCCCGCTGGGGCGCTGGCAGCGGCTGATCGCGGACTACTCGACGAGCGGGGTGACGGTGGGCGAGCACGCGATCGCGATCCTGCGCGAGCGGCTGACGGTGCCGATGCTGGCGACGAGCGCGCAGCTGCCGCGACTGCCGTCGGGCTGTCAGGTGGCGGTGGCGGGGCTGGTGATCGCCAGGCAGAGGCCGGGAACGGCGAAGGGGACGATGTTCCTGCTGTTCGAGGACGAGTTCGGCACGGTCAACCTGATCGTGAGCAAGGCGGTGTACGAGCGCCACCGCCACCTCGCGCGAGCGGAGCCGCTGCTGCTCGCGCGGGGCACGCTGGAGCGCTCGGAAGGCGTGGTCAACGTGATCGTGCGCGAGCTCGCGCCGCTGGAGCGCTTCCTGCCAGGCGGCGTCGAGGAGGCGGAGGGTGAGGCCGCCACGGCGCGTGTCAGCCGCCTGCCCGGCCGCGAGCGCACGGCGGCTCCGGGGGCCGGCGCCGAGGAGGACGTGGAGAGCGGCGAGGTGGGCTCGAGCATGCGCGCGGCGGCCCCGCCGGTGCAGAGCTTCGCGATGGGGCGGCGACGGTGAGTCGCGACGCCTAAGTAGTTATAGCTTCTTATAGCTATTTCGCTATAAGCGTGTATAACTTGCCATAGCGTGGATCCGATCAAGAACCCCTACACCCCAAACGCCGGCTCGCGTCCGCCTGCACTCGCCGGCCGTCACGCAGAGCTCGAGCAGTTCCGCGTTCTGATTGGACGTCTGGCGCGTGGCGCAACCGAGCAGAGCATGATCGTCCGCGGCCTGCGAGGAGTCGGCAAGACTGCGCTGCTGAACATCTTCGAGGACCAAGCCGAGAACGCCGGCTTCTTGACCTTCTACCACGAGCTGACGCCACAGACCGGCCTCGCCGGCGAGCTGGCGCGCGACACTCAGATCGCGCTCTCGCGGCTGAAGCTGACCGCGAGGATGCTCGCGACGATCCGAGGCGCGCTCGGACAGCTGCAGTCGATCGAACTATCGGGCCCAGAGGGGGTCGGCCTGTCGATCGACTTGCGTCGCGCCGATGAAGCGACGCTTACAAGCGACTTGACCCAGTTGTTCCTCCAGCTCGGCCACGCCGCGCGTGAGGCCAAGAGCGGCGTCGTGTTCCTGCTCGACGAGGTCCAGTTCGCCGAGCCGGCGCAGTTTCGCGCGATGATCAGCGCGCTGCATCGCGCGACACAGCGCAACCTGCCGATAACGCTCGCAGCCGCCGGCTTGCCTCAGATCCCGAAGCTCACGGGGGAGGCCCGCAGCTACGCCGAGCGGCTGTTCACGTTCCCCGTGATCGGCAACCTCTCGCGAAAGGACGCCGAAGCTGCGCTGGTGGAGCCCGCTAAGGCACACGAGGTTGCCTTCGAGGAGGATGCGATCGGTGCGGCGCTCGCCTGGACCGCCGGCTACCCGTTCTACATCCAGCAGCTGGGCAAGCATGCATGGAACCTCGCGTCGGCCTCGCCGATCTCTCTCGCAGTGATCGAAAGCGCCGAGCCGGCCGCCCAGGCGGCGCTCGACCAGACCATGTACGAGGTCAGAATGCAACGCGCCACGAACACCGAGCGGCGCTACATGCGCGCGATGGCCGAGCTCGGCCCCGGGCCTTACCGCTCTGGTGACGTCGCCCGCGTCTCCGGAAGGCCGACGACCGCCCTATCCCCTGTCCGCCAAAGCCTGCTCGAGAAGGGCTTGATCTACGCCACAGAGGACTACGGCCACATCGACTTCACCGTCCCCCGCTTTGACGAATACCTCAGACGCCAGCTCCCTTACCGTCCACCACGGCCACGCAGCCAAGCACGCAAGACGCCGACCTGAGATTCGCTCTGATGTTCTGAACCTCACCGTCCGGGGGTGGTTCGAGTCCTCTCGCCTGCATTTTCGGAGGGGCGAACGTGGCTAATCGAACCCGAACTGCCAGCTTGCCCTTCGCTCCGCCTTCGGCTTAGACGATGGTCATCTCCGCAGTCCGCCGCCGGCCGGACGAGCGCCCGTGGGCAGTGGACGACGTGCCGAGATCCGCGCTGTGTCGGCTGATAGCTTGGGGGCATGGCCCACCACAAGCGAAGGCGACCCAAGCAGCGCCGGGCGGGCTGTCTGCTCTGCAAGCTGCAGAAGTTGCCGGCGCAAAAGAAGGCTGAGCGCATGCGGACCCGTCGTGATGTGCTGAATCACGAGCTGCGCGCCACGCAGTAGCACAGCGGGTAGCCCAACCGAAGCGTCGCCAGCGGCCGATAACCTGTGGAGCATGGCCAACCCACGGCACCGCCAGGTCGGCTCGGGAAGTTCGCCCAAGCCGACTGGCCAGACGCAGGACGTTGCCGACCGTTCGGTGGCGCTTCGTCCTGCCACGCGAAGGCTGCGCGACGTGCTCCACGAACGCGGTCCTCTGACCGGGCCCATCACTGACGCCGGCACACGGGCACTTCTTGCCGTGCGTGGTGAGCGGCCCGACCACGGGCATGGCGGCCGCTGAGCCGCCCGCGCCGGCGCCGGCCGTTCTTTACGTCGACACCTCCGCGATGCTCAAGCTGCTGGTTCGCGAGGCAGAGTCCGCGGCCATCGAGCGCGAGCTTCTGGAGTGGAGTGAGCTCGCCACGAGCGTAATCACGGAGGTCGAGCTGCCACGTGCCGTGGCACGCGCCCGCGAGGAGCGAGCCGACGCGGTAATCGATGGCAGCGTCGTGCTACAGGGGGTGCTCGCGTCGGCCGCGATCGTCCCGCTCAGCGAGAACATCGTCGCCGCAGCACGCAGGGTAAAGCCCGTACACGTCGGTGCACTCGACGCCATCCATATCGCCAGCGCACTCAGCCTGGGCAAGCAGCTCGCAGGCGTCGCCACCTATGACAAGCGCATGCAAGACGCCCTCGAACCCCTCGGGATCGACGTTATCGCGCCCGAAGAAGCCCCTGAGGATGAGACACAGACTGATACATCCGCCTCGCGCGACGGAGAACCGCCGCCGCCAACCTCGGTCTGATGCAACGCCGCGGTAGCCAGAACGTATCGCCCCCGCGCAACGCGAACAAAGCGCGGCGCGGGACCGCGAACGTCCGAGGCGAGTGCCCAGCTCACTGCTTCGATAGTACTCCGGTTGCCTGCACCGTGCTACCGCACCAACCGCGGTGAGTGCCGCTACCCTGACCCCATCGCCCGCTTGGCCGACACCGACCTCGACGTCTTCTCCCTGTGCCTGGGCGGCAACGTGTTTGGCTGGTCGATCGACGAGCGGCGCTCGTTCGATGTGCTCGACGCGTATGTGGCGGGCGGCGGCAACTTCATAGACACGGCCGACGTCTACGGGCGGCGTGGCTCGGGCGGCGCCGGCGAGTCCGAGCGGATCGTCGGCCGCTGGATCGCCGCGCGCGGCAACCGCGAGCAACTCGTGATCGCGACGAAGGTGGGCATGTCCCCCGACGTGCACGGGCTTTCGCGGGCGACGATCAGGCGCGGCATCGAGGGCTCGCTGGAGCGCCTCGGCATCGACACGGTGGACCTGTACTACGCGCACCAGGACGATCCGAAGACCCCTCTCGAGGAGACGCTGGGCGCGTTCGGCGAGCTGATCGAGGAGGGCAGGATCCGCCACGCGGCTGCCTCCAACTACAGCGCAGCGCGCCTGCAGGAGGCCGTGAGCATCGGCGAGGGCGCGGGCATGGCCTCGTACGTGGCGCTGCAGCCGCATTACAACCTCGTGGAGCGCGGGGAGTACGAGGGCGAGCTGGCGGGCGTGTGCGAGCGCAACGGGCTCGGGTGCATCCCGTACTTCGGCCTGGCCAGGGGCTTTCTCACGGGCAAGTACCGCCGCGACGGCGCGGACGTCGACAGCCCGCGTGCGGCGGGCGTGCGCGAGAGCTACTTCAACGAGCGCGGCTTCGCGGTGCTCGACGCGCTGGATGAGATCGCCGCCGCGCACGACACCTCGGATGCGGCGGTCGCGCTCGCGTGGCTGCTCGCCCAGCCGACGGTGCTCGCGCCAATCGCGAGCGCCACCTCCCCCGAGCAGCTCGCGGAGCTGCTGGCGTTCACCGCGCTGGAGCTGACCCCGGCGGAGCTCGGACGGCTCAGCTCGGCGAGCGCCTGACGGCGAACGCGAGCAGCTGCCCGTCGGGGTCGCGCACGCTCAGCTCGCCATCCGCGCCGCGCCCCAGCGACGCCGCCATTTCGGCGTCGGCGACGGAACGCTCGAGCTTGTCGAGCGCATCCACGCCGGCGAGCTCGAACTCGATGCCGCGCAGGCCGGGCGCGCTGTCCGGGGCGCCGGCGGCGCCCTGGCTCTGCCACGAGTTCAGGCCGACGTGGTGGTGGTAGCCGCCGGCGGCGAGGAACGCGGCAGAGGGCAGCTGCGCCTGCTCCTCCAGGCCGAGCGCGTCGCGGTAGAAGGCGGCCGCGCGCGGCACGTCCGCGACCTTCAGGTGCACGTGACCGACGGTCGTGTCCGGTGAGACCGCCGCGTTTGGCTCGCCGGCGAACTGCGCGAGCAGGTCGTCGAGGTCGAGCGGCAGCGTGACCATCTCCACGCCGCGGCCGCCGGCGGGCCGTGCCCACAGCTCGCGCGGGCGGTCGACGTAGATCTCGATCCCGAGGCCGTCCGGGTCGCTCAGGTACAGCGCCTCGGAGACGCCGTGGTCGGAGGCGCCCTCGAACGGCCAGCGCGCGGCGGCGACCCGTCGCACGGTCTCGGCGAGCGCCGCGCGGTCGGGGTGCAGCCAGGCCACGTGGTAGAGGCCGGTCGCGCCCGGCGGCAGCGGCGTGGGCGCGGCGATGTCGCTGAGCACGAGCGCCGCGCGCTCACGGTCGGGGCCGAGCCGCGCGCTGTGCTCCTCGCGCGCGATCAGCGGCAGGCCGAGCACGCGCTCGTAGAAGTCCGCGCTGCGCTCCAGGTCGCTGACCGCGAGCGCCACCGAGCCGATGCGCAGGCTCGGATCGATCGCGGTGCTCATCGCGGCGTGTGATCGACGACGCCCATCCCGTTCAGGGTAGTCTCATCGGCGATGAATCTCCGCAAGCTCGGCTCGAGCGACATCGAGGTCTCCGAGATCAGCCTCGGCTCGTGGCTGACGTACTCGGGCGGCGTCGCGCGCGAGCAGGCGAAGGCGTGCGTGGAGGCCGCGTTCGACGCCGGCATCAACTTCATCGACACCGCCAACGTGTACGGGCGCGGCGCGTCCGAGACGCTGCTCGGCGAGGTCCTCTCCGAGCACGAGCGCTCCTCCTACGTGCTCGCGACGAAGGTCTTCTTCCCGATGTCCGACGACGACCGCGGGCTGTCGGCCGCGCAGATCCACAAGCAGATCGACGCCTCGCTGCAGCGGCTGCAGACCGACTACGTCGACCTGTACCAGTGCCACCGCTACGACTCGCACACGCCGCTCGAGGAGACGATGACGGCGCTCACCGAGGTCGTACAGGCGGGCAAGGCGCGCCACATCGGCTTCAGCGAGTGGCCCGTGGAGAAGATCGAAGAGTCGCTCGCGCTGCCGGGCGTCGAGCGCTGGGTCTCCAGCCAGCCCCAGTACTCGATGCTGTGGCGCCAGCCCGAGGCGGAGGTGATCCCGCTGTGCGAACAGCGCGGCATCTCCCAGATCGTGTGGTCGCCGCTGGCGCAGGGGGTGCTCACGGGCAAGTACCGCCCGGGCGAGCCGCCGCCGGCCGACTCGCGCGCGGCCAGCGACAGCATGAGCGCGTTCATCGGCCAGCTCACCGAGCCGCGCGTGCTCGAGGCGGTTCAGCGGCTGCCGGCGGTCGCCGACGCCGCCGGGCTGAGCATGGTCCAGCTGGCGCTCGCGTGGGTCCTGCGCCAGCCGAACGTCGCCTCCGCGATCGTCGGCGCCAGCCGCCCCGAGCAGGTGCACGCGAACGCGTCCGCGTCAGGCGTGACGCTCAGCGCGGACACGCTCGCGGCGATCGACGACGCGCTCAGCGACGTCGTCATCCGCTGACGACGCCGCCGAACCGCCGCTCAGGCGGCCTTGACCGCGGAGACGTCGAGCAGGATCTTGACCTTGTCGCCGACGACGACGTTGCCCGAGCCGAGCGCCATGTTGAATTTCATGTCGTGGTCGGAGCGGTTGATCTGCGCGGTCGCCGACACGCCGACGCGCTCGTTACCCTGAGGGTCGGTCTCGGTGCCCTCGAGCGTGGCGATCAGCTTCAGCGGGCGCGTGATGCCGTGCAGCGTGAAGTCGCCCTCGATCTCGAAGTCCTCGTCGTCGATCGCCCGCACGGACGTCGACTTGAACGTGATCTTGGGGTGCTGGTCGGCGTCGAAGAAGTCAGCCGAGCGCAGGTGCCCGTCGCGCTGGGGCTCGCGCGTGTCGACGCTGGCCGTCTCCACGGTGCCGTAGGCGCTGATGCCGTCGGGGGTCACCTCGAGCGTGCCCTCGAACTCCTTGAACTGGCCCTTGACGGTGGCGATGCCGAGGTGTTTGACCTGGAATTCGACGCTCGAGTGAACGGGGTCGACCTTCCACGTCCCGGTGGGAAGCGCGGGTACTGCGGTGGCGGTCTCTGGCGTTGACATTGGATCTCCTTGTTCGAAGTCGTGCGATGTCCTGTGTGGGACGGGTCGCTACGACACTAGCAAGAATGCTTGCGCCTGCAACTATTCTTCACGCGGGGCGCGGCCCGACGACGAGCGTCTGAAACGCGCGGCCGACGGGACCGTGCACGTCGTGCAGCACGCTCTCTGCCAGGCCGGTGCCGCCATCGTCCAGCAGCGTGCGCGCGTCGAGGCCGATCCACTCGCCGCGCGGCTGGCGGTGCAGGTGGATCGTGAGGTCGGCGTTGATGAACACGAAGCGGTCGAACGGCAGCGCCGCGCTGACGCCGTTGCCGAAGTCTGCCGTCGCCGCCAGCCGCGCCATCGGCGTCAGCTCCCGACCGGGCAGCAGCGGGTGGCGCAGGCGCATCCACACGCGCCCCGGTCCGAGCGCCTGCGGGTCGTCGAGCCAGCGCATCTCCATCGCGCTCGCCGCGAAGCTCGCCTCGTTGGAGCCGTCGAGCGAGAAGCGCACCGGTTTGCCCGTCTCGGGCGCCGGCAGCGCGCGCTCGTCCACGCCTCCCGCCGGGGATGCCGCCGCGGCCGCGGCGGGGGATACCTCCTGGACTCGCAGCGCGCTCGCGCGACAGACCAGCAGCCCGCCCTGCTCGCCGCCGGCGCCGGTCTCGCCACCCGAGCCGCCGTTGCCACCTGAGTCGCCGTTGCCACCCGAGCCGTCGGACGCCGCGCGCAGCTCGGCGACGAGCTCCTGCACGCGCCGCCCCGGGCGCACGATGCGCGTGGTGAGCGTGAGCGGCGCGAGCGGGATCGGGCGCAGGAACTCGAAGCCGAGCCGCGCGATGCGCAGCTCGGCTCCCGGCTGCAGGCGCTCGAACACAGAGGCGATCAGCGCGGCGGGGGCGCCGCCGTGCAGCGCGCGCGGGTCCCACGGGCCGCGGGCCTGCTCGGTTGGCGCCAGGCGCTCGCCTTCCGCGCGGAAGATGCTCTCGCCCATCGGCCGCTCAGTCTGGCAGTGCGGCGACGAAGTCGGCGAGCCGGCCGGGATCGCGCAGCGGCGCGCCGTGGCCGAAGCACGTCAGCCGCGGGCGCAGCTCGGCCAGCCGGCGCGCGGACACGCGGTTGCGGGCGGGGTCGGGCGTGAAGATCGCCGGCGGCTCGTGCAGACCGGGGATCCCGGTGCGGACGTTGACGTTGTTGAGCACGTCGCCGAGGATCAGGACGCGGTCGGATTCGCGCCAGTAGGCGACGTGCCCGCGCGCGTGCCCGGGGGTCTCCAGGACGGTGAACCCGGCGACCTCGTCGCCCTCGACGAGCGCGCGCGCGACCGGGTGCGGCGGCCCGGTCCAGAAGCGCCGCTGCAGCCGGTTCAGCCAGGTGGGCGCCTGCGTGTTGTAGATCGCGCCGGGGGTCTCCATCGCGGGCACGTCGCCCTGGCCGCACCACAGGGGAATCTCCAGCCGCTCGCAGATCGCGTGGCTCGAGCCCTGGTGGTCGGGGTGGGCGTGCGTGAGCGCGTGGGCGCTGAGCGCGCGCCCGGCGAGCTCGCGCATGATCCGCCGTTCGCCCCGGCGGGTGGCCGCGTCGATCAGCACGTCCCCGACGAGGTACACGTTGATCGCGTTCGGCGGCCAGCCGCGCAGCAGGTGGACGTCCTCGGCGAGCTCCTTCACGTGCGCGAGGACTCCCACGAGAAGCCGCGCACGGCGAGATAAAGGCCGAACACGCCCCACAGCGCGATCACGGCGAGCGCATCGAGATGGCTGCCGAGGCCGGCGCCCGAGACCATCGCCGCGGACAGCCCGTCGATCAGCGGCTTCAGCGGCAGCGCTTCGGCGATCGTGCGCACGAAGCCGGGCGCGCTGGAGGAGTCGAACACGTAGAAGGAGATCGCGACGACCGGCAGGAACACGGCGTTGACGTACGCGGCGGTCGACTCGAAGTTGGGGATCGCGTGCGCGAAGGCGACGCCGAGCGCGGCGAAGGAGACGACGCCGACGACCACGAACACGATCAGCGCGCCCCAATGCCCCGGCCAGCCGATCCCGAAGAACGCGCGCCCGGCGAGCACGATGATCGTGATCTGCAGCGCCGTGTTGGTGACCGCGTTGGCGGCGACGCCGCCGAAGTAGGAGATCGTCGGCAGCGGCGTGCCGCGGATGCGCTTGAGCACGCCGCGCTCGCGCAGGAACACGATGTTGTACGCGAGCGCGGTGAACGTCGTCGACATCACGCTCATGCCCGCGATCATCGGCACCAGCCGGTTGAGCTGGTGCTGGTTGCCGCTGAGCGCCGCGCCGGCGCCCGCGAGGAACAGCAGCGGCAGCGCGAAGTTGAAGAACGCGGCGCTGGGGTTGCGCCAGAACATCTTGCGCTCCAGGCGGTACTGGCGCCAGGTCAGAGCAACAGGGTGGCGCAGCCGGCCGAAGGCCGGCGAGCCGGGCCCCTCGACCGTTCCGATCGTTTCGTCAGGCATCGGCGGTCAGTTCCAGATAGACGTCCTCGAGCGTCGGACGCCCGACCGTCAGCTCCTCCAGCTGCTCCCCGCGCGCGAGCGCCTCGCCGGTGAGCTCGTGCAGCAGCCCCGTCGGGTCGTCGGTCTCGCGCTCGACCAGCTCGCCGGCCGAATCCCTGTAGGCGACGCGGTAGTGAGCGGCGCCGGCGCCGAGCTCGCGCGGCGGCCCGATCGCGAGCACGCGCCCGTCCTTGACGATCGCGACGCGGTCGGCGAGCGCCTGCGCCTCCTCGAGGTAGTGCGTGGTCAGCAGGATCGTCTTGCCGAGCGCGCGCAGCGAGCGCACGGTCTCCCAGGCGGCGCGGCGGGCCTCGGGGTCGAAGCCGGTGGTGGGCTCGTCGAGGAAGATCAGCTCGGGGTCGCCGACGAGCGCCAGCGCGAAGTCAAGGCGCCGCAGCTGCCCGCCCGACAGCTTGCGGCTGCGCTCGTCGGCCTTCGCCTGCAGGCCGGCCAGATCGAGCACTTCCTCGACGTCGCGCGGATGGGGGTAGAAGCTCGCCCAGTGGCGCAGCGCCTCGCGCGGTGTGATGTGGCTGTAGATGCCGCCCGACTGCAGCACGATGCCGATCCGCCGGCGCAGCTCGATCGAGCGCCTGGCCGGGTCCTGGCCGAGCACGGACACCTCGCCGCCGGTGCGCGTGCGATACCCCTCGAGGATCTCCACCGTGGTCGTCTTGCCCGCGCCGTTCGGGCCCAGCAGCCCGAACACCTCCCCCCGCTGCACGGTGATGTCGATGCCGCGCACCGCCTCGTAGTCGCCGTAGCGCTTGCGCAGGTCGTGCACCTCGATCGCCGGCGTATCTACCAGTGCACGCCCCTGGTCAGCGTCGCCATCGCGATCTGCTCGAAGGAGGCGCGCTCCTCGACGTCGGCGTGGCCCTTGGATGCGGCGGAGTCGGGGAACACTCGGTAGGCGAGGTGCAGCAGCCGGTCGACGGTGCTCGGCGAGAGCGTGTAGGCGACTTCGCCGAACTTGCCCATCCACGTGCCCATCTCCTTGGGGCGGGCGCGCAGCGCCTCGCAGATCATGTCGGCGGCCTCCTCGGGGCTGATCGCGGGGAAGGCGTCGTACATCTTCGTGGGGGCGATCATCGGCGTGCGCACGAGCGGCATGTGGATCGTCGTGAAGGTGACGCCGTCGCCGATCACCTCGGAGGCGACGACGCGCGTGAACGCGTCGAGCGCGGCCTTCGAGGCGACATAGGCTGAGAAGCGCGGCGGGTTGGTCTGCACGCCGATCGAGGAGACGTTGACGATGTGCCCGGAGCCGCGCTTGCGCATGTGCGGGAGCAGGCCGATGATCAGCTTGACGGCGCCGAAGTAGTTGAGCTGGATCGTGCGTTCGAAGTCGTGGAAGCGGTCGTAGCTGAGCGCGATCGAGCGGCGGATCGAACGCCCGGCGTTGTTGACGAGCATGTCGATGTTGCGGTGGTCGGCGAGCACGCGCTCGAGCAGTCGTTCGATCGACTCGATGTCGGAGATGTCGGCGGCGTACACGTACGCGGTGCCGCCGCCGGCGACGATCTCCGCGCGCACCTCCTCGAGCTTGTCGACGTTGCGCGCCACCAGCAGCGGCACGCCGCCGGCGGCTGCGACCTTCACCGCGGTCGAGCGCCCGATGCCCGACGAGGCGCCGGTGATCAGCACGTGCTTGCCCTCGAGCGCCTGCTTGAGCGTCGCGCCGCGGCGCAGCTGGCCGTCCATCTCGCGGTCCCAGTAGTCCCAAAGACGCGCCACGTAGTCCTTCAGCGGCGGCGGCTGCTCCAACGGCGAGCCGGCGAGCGCGCGCGCGGCTTCGCGCGTGTCGAAGCGCGGCACCAGCTCCATGTGCGCGAGCACCTCCGGCGGGATGCCCAGCTCGCGCAGCGCCAGCTTGCGCGCCTGGCGCAGCGGCGGCAGCGCCAGCGCGAGCGACAGCGGCCACTTGGGCAGCGGGTCGGTCAGCCGTTTGTCGATGCTGACGGCGAAGCGCGGCGCGTGCGCGACCTTGGCCAGCTCGTTGATCAGGTCGTCGACGCGCTGGGGGCGGGGGTCGGTGAGGTGGAAGGCCCTGCCGTCGAGGTTCGGCTCGTGCGCGATGTGCTCGAGCGCGCCCGCCACCCAGTCGACGGGGACGATGTTCGTGTAGCCGAGGTCGAGCCCCACGAGCGGCACCCACTCGGGCAGCAGCTGGCGCATCCGCTGGATCGCCTTGAAGAAGTAGTACGGGCCGTCGATCTTGTCCATCTCGCCGGTCTGCGAGTCGCCGACGACGATCCCCGGCCGGTACACGCGCCAGG
>Ga0181518_10000119_pt1 | contig 86055 bp, 74 predicted proteins | sample PEATcosm2014_Bin_28_FD_119751 | JGI IMG/M metagenome (GOLD analysis project Ga0181518, IMG submission 119751) | Peatland microbial communities from MTU Mesocosm Facility, Houghton, MI, USA - PEATcosm2014_Bin01_60_metaG | ecosystem: Environmental > Terrestrial > Soil > Wetlands > Peat | place...
ACCCTCTTTCGAAGTTGGGTCACAGGGACCTCCTTGTGACCCACACCTATCTGGTTACGCGACCGGCTGCACCCGTGACGTACGCGTAGCGTCCGCCGCGCGAGCGGCTCAGTTCAAACGGCGTTCAAGGTAATTCACCTCATACCTTGCTAGGAAGTGATCTCTATTCTTCATTGCCTTTGCGTTCCCCATGTTCAAAGCACCAAGGGACGCAGTGGCACGGAGTTCAACGTAGCAGCGATTCGCCTTCGGATCGTAGTGCGAGAAGTGCTCTTGCGCGAAAGGATACGGAAGGTCGTCACTCGTTGCGCCCCAAATCCCCGTAAGGTCGTACTCGCCATTGATTTTCTCGCCAAGTTGGGCGCACTTTGTCCTGAGATTGAAGACTTCAGTGGCCGTTGGTTTTTGGAATGCAGGCTCATCCGTGCCAACGGGCTTGGGTGTGGGCGGCATCTGACAGGAACACACGATAAGCACGGGCGCAATCAACAGCACATTCATGAGTCTACAAATCATAAAGCCCTATCAAAGCATTGGGACTGGACAGCCCGAAACCTGATTGTATCGCTATTGCCGAAAAGACACGTGCTGTAAACTCGGAATGAAACTGCGTTTTGGAAGGTCTGTAAGTCGTTGAAAACATGGCAGCCAGGGACGGAATCGAACCGCCGACGCCAGCCTTTTCAGGGCTGCTATCTACGATAACCGCTATGTCTCCCCATGAAGCTACTCTACCGTCACACTCTTAGCCAGATTGCGAGGCTGATCCACGTCGCACCCTCGCCGCACCGCAATGTGATACGCCAGCAATTGCAGTGGTACAATCTCCAGAATCGGCGTCAGCAGCTCCGCGGTCGGGGGAATCTCGATGACGTGATCGGCGCCGGTCTTGCGCACGGCCGCATCCCCCTCGGTCACCAGCGCCACTACCCGGCCTTCGCGAGCCTTGACCTCCTGGATGTTCGACAGCGTCTTTTCGTACAGCAGGCGGCTCTCGTCGCTCGAGGGATCGTGAGTCGCCAGCACCACCACCGGGAGATTCACGTCGATCAGCGCGTTGGGCCCGTGCTTCATCTCTCCGGCGGGATAGCCTTCGGCGTGGATATACGAGATCTCCTTCAGCTTGAGCGCTCCTTCGAGGGCGATCGGAAAATGCGCTCCGCGGCCCAGGAATAGAAAATCGGTGGCGCGGTGGAGTTCCCGGCCCAGCGCCTCGTAAACCGGGTCGTGCTGAAGCACGGTTTCGAGCTTGCCGGGAATCCGCACCAGCTCCTGCATCAGGCCGCGCGACGTGTTCTCATCGAGGCGATGGTTGGCCTGACCCAGGTACATCGCCAGGATGAACAGCGCGGTTAACTGGGACGTGAAAGCCTTGGTGGAAGCCACGCCGATCTCCGGCCCCGCGTGCGTGTAGATGGTGCCGGCGGCCTCGCGCGTGACCATCGAACCCACCACGTTGCAGATGGCCAGCGTCTTGGAGCCTTTCTGCTTGGCCTCGCGCTGCGCCGCCAGCGTATCGGCGGTTTCCCCCGATTGCGAAATCACCACCGTGAGGGTGTCTTCGCTTATAATCGGATCGCGGTAGCGGAACTCGCTGCCGTAATCCACCTCGACCGGAATCCGCGCCAGCTTCTCGATCATGATCTTGCCGACCAAAGCCGCGTGCCAGCTCGTGCCGCAGGCGATGATCTTCACCTGGCGGAAACGCGCGAATTCGGCCGGCGCGATGTCCATCTCGTCCAGGAAGACACGGCCCGTTTCCTGCCCCACGCGCCCCAACGTGGTGTCGCGCACGGCGCGCGGCTGCTCGTAGATTTCCTTGAGCATGAAATGCTTGTAGCCGCCCTTTTCCGCCATGATGGGGTCCCACAGAATGTGCGAAACCTGGCGGTTCACCGGGCGCCCGTCGAAATCGCTGAGCCGCACGCCTTGGGGGGTGAGGATGGCCATGTCGCCGTCGGCCAGGAAAAACATGTCGCGGGTGTGGCTGAGGATGGCCGGCACGTCCGACGCCACAAAGTACTCGTTATCGCCGATCCCGATCACCACCGGCGGTCCCGAGCGCGCGGCCACGATCTTATAGGGATCGGACCGCGAAATCACCGCCAGCGCGAACACGCCCGTGAGGTCCTTGACGGCCGCGCGCACGGCTTCTTCGAGATTGCCCTTGAAGTGCTTCTCCACCAGGTGCGCGATCACCTCCGTATCGGTCTCGGTCTTGAAAACGTGGCCCTCGGACTGGAGGAGTTGCTTCAGGGGCAGGTAGTTCTCGACGATCCCGTTGTGAACCACCACCACGTCGCCTTGGCAGTCGCGGTGCGGGTGCGCGTTCTCTTCGGTGGGACGCCCGTGCGTGGCCCAGCGAGTGTGCCCGATGCCGTACGTCCCATCCACCGGGTTCATGCGGATGGCGTCCTCGAGGTTGCGCAGCTTGCCTTTGGCGCGGCGGACGGCGAGCTGCCCGTCGTCGCAGTAAACGGCCAGCCCCGCCGAATCGTATCCCCGATACTCGAGGCGTTTCAATCCTTCCAAAATGATCGGGACGGCCTTCTCGGTTCCGATGTAACCTACGATTCCGCACATAGTTCAATTATAGACGCGCGCTCAGTCGAGGATCTCGACGCGATACTCTTCAATCACGGGATTGGCGAGAACTTCCTGCGCGATGGTTTCGACGTCTTTCCGCGCCTGCTCGCGAGTGATCCCGCCGGCGATGGCGATGTCGAAGACCTTGCCTTGGCGCACGTCCGAAATGCCCGGGTAACCGAGCCCATTCAGGGCCGCGCGGACGGTCTGACCCTGCGGGTCGAGGACCGTGGACTTCAAGAAAACAAAGACGCGAGCTTTCATCTGGAACTCCGATTAGTTCAACAACCGGCCTTGACGCACATACGCCGGCGTTTCAAGATCGTCCGAATCCGCCATCTGCTCCGCGTCCGCAATCAGCGGCGGCTCCGGCTCCGGCTCCACCACCGGAACCGGTTCCGGGATGATCGCTGGTGCCGGCTGCGGCAGACGCGGTTGTATCCTGATCTCCGGCACGCTCCTCCGGTCCGCGACGGGCGCGTGCTCCGGCTGGAACCCGGTGGCAATCACCGTGATCTTCACGGCGTCCGCCATCGACTCGTTCAGAATGACGCCGAAATTGATCTGCACGTCGTCGTAATCGGCCGCCTCCCGGATGATGGAGCACGCTTCGTTCACCTCGTGCAGCCCCAGCCGGCTCGACCCCGTGATGTTGATCAGGATGCCGCGCGAACCGGCGATCCGCGTGTCTTCCAGAAGCGGACAACTGATGGCCTGCCGGGCCGCTTCCACGGCCGCCTTTTCGCCGCGTCCTACGGCCGTCCCCATCATGGCGTAACCCATGCCGGTCATGGTGGCCTTGATGTCGGAGAAATCGCGGTTGATCAGCCCCGGCGTGATGATGATGTCACTGATGCCCTGCACGGCCTGCCGCAGCAGGTCATCCGCTGTCTTGAACGCCTCGAAGAAGCTGGTGCCGCGCGGCACCAGCGCCAGTAGCCGGTCGTTGGGAATGGCAATGACCGTGTCCACAATGGATGCCAGCCTGCCCAGCCCGTCTTCCGCCAGCTTCATGCGCCGCGGCCCTTCGAAGCTGAACGGCTTGGTGACTACCGCCACCGCCAGCGCGTCCAGTTCCTTGGCCAGCGACGCGATCACCGGAGCCGCGCCGGTTCCCGTGCCGCCGCCCAGCCCCGCCGTGACGAACGCCATGTCGGCGCCTTGCAGCACTTCGACGATGGGATCGGTATTCTCCAGCGCCGCCTGCCGCCCGATTTCAGGATTCGACCCGGCGCCCAGCCCACGCGTGATCTTCGCGCCCAGTTGCAGTTTGTTGGGCACCTGGCACGCGTTGAGCGCCTGAAGGTCGGTGTTCATGGCATAGAACTCCACTCCTTCCATCCCTTCCTGCACCATCCGGGCCACGGCGTTACAGCCGCCACCACCCACGCCGATCACCTTGATTCGCGTGCCGGTGCGCGCCTCTTCTTCCAGTTCATATTTCAAGTCGTCCATTTCCGAATCCATGAGCCCCATGGGCACCTCCCTCGGGCCGCGGGGCGCCCTCTGGGCCGCCCGGCCCCTGCACTGCTATTTCAGAATCTTCCCCAGCCATCCGGCGGCTTCCCGTTGATGCTCGGCTTTGGCCTTCAACTTGGCCGAATACATGGCGAGACCCGCGGCCGTGGTCCACTCCGTTTCGTTCATTTCCTCGGGCCAATCCAGAATCCCGATCGCCAGGCCGTACCGCGCCTGGCATTCGAGCACACGCTCCGCAACGTCGCAGAGGTCCGGCAGCTTGGCCGCCCCACCCGCCAGAAACACGCCGCCGACCAGCGCGCGCTCCATCCCCACGCGGGCGAACTCGGAGCGCACAAATCGGAACAGCTCCTCGGCGCGCGCCTCCAGAATCCGGCTGACCACCTTCCAACGCTCTTCACGAGGCTCGCGGTCTTCCGGCGCGGGAAGCTCCACCAGCACGTTGCCCGAGCGGCCGGCCGAGAGCGCGCAGCCGTACTCCATCTTCACCAGCTCGGCGTCCTCAAAACTCAGGCGCAACCCCTTTGCCAGGTCGCGCGTAAAATGGTCGCCGCAAACCCGCACGGTGGAGGCCAGGTGCATGGCGTCGCCGTCATACACCACCAGCTCGCTCGATTCCGCTCCAATGTCCACCAGTGCGATGCTCTCGCGCCGATCCTCCGGCAGGACGGCCGCATACGACGCAGCCAGCGCCTCGAAAACGGTTTCCTCCACCACCAGGTGCGCCTGGTTCACCGCGCCGACCAGCGAGTTATGTTCCTGCACCGAAGCCGTCACCAGGTGGACATTGATTTCCAGCCGCGATGCCAGCATCTTTCGGGGGTCGCTGCGGCCCGGTTGGCCATCGACCACGAAATCCTTCGGGAACAGTTGCAGAATCATGCGGTCCTGCTCCAACTGCACGCGGGAGGCGCGGTCCACGGCGCGGTTCACATCGCGCTGATCGATCTCCCGCTGGTGTCCGAGTTCGACGAGGCCGCGGCCGCTGGCGCCACGCGCCGTCTGGCCACCCATTCCCACCACCACCGATTCGACGGAAACTCCGGCATTGGCCTCCGCCTTGCGCACCGCCGCCCGGATCGTATCCGCTACCGCTCTCTGGTCGGCGATACTCCCCTTCAGCCAGCCTTGCGACCCGACGGCGGAGCATCCCAGAAGGCGCACGCGGCCTTTCTCCAGAACGCAGATCACCAGCCGCGTTTTGCGGCTGCCCGCGTCGAGTCCCGCTGCGTAAATCGGTTTCTCCGCCATAAAGCCGTCAATCTTTGGCCGTGATTTGGCCCTCCAGCCTCAAGTCGAACGTTTTTACGTTCGGCGACCGTCTCCCGATCTCAGCATAGTGCTCGAGAAAATCCTGATAGCGCCGGGCGAAATTGCCGTCTCCCATGATCAACTCCAGCGCGCGGTTTTCCACCTGCACGACGATTCGGACATTGTCGGGATCGGCGGCATTCACCTCGGAAACGTCCTTCGCCATGTATCCCATGTCTTCCTGGAGCCGCAACAGGGCGCGCACGCGCTCACGGCGCTGGTCTTCCGTCTCGTCTTCCCGGACGCCGCTGAGCACCGGAAACGCGAACTGCGCCTGCGCCGGAGGGTCGAGCAGAACGCCGTGAGCGTCGATCAGCAGCACACCCGAGCGGAAGAGCACGAACGCCACCGGTTTCCGCTCGCGAATCCGCACCAGCAGCCGGTCCGGCCAGATGCGCGAGACCGAAGCGTCTTCCACCCAGTCGATGGCCAACAGCCGCCGCCGGCGCTCCTCCAGTGGAACGGAGAAGATACTCTGGTCGAAGTCCGCGGCGAAGACCCGCTGCACCTTCGTTCGCAACGCGTAATTCAGGCCTTGGATGGTGAGTGCATCCGGACGGTTGCTGGAGAGCATGAACTGCGGGTCCGTGAGCGCGTACTGGCGCACTTTGAAACCCGCCACGGCGGTGGCGACGCCCGCCGCGCCAAGCACCACAACCACCAGCCACAGGCGCCAGTTGAAACCACGCGCGATCTTTCTCGACTCCCTCGCCATGTCAGCCCGGGCCCAAAGGGCGCCCCCCTGTCCTCAGCCTCGCCAGCAGCTTCTCGCCGGCCTGCCACACGTTGCCGGCTCCTAGCGTCAGGACCGCGTCGCCTTCGCCCGCAACTTCGAGCAACGCTTCCACGCCGCGCTCCATCGTGCCTGCGTACTCGGCTCGACGATGCCCGAACTGCCGGATGCGCTCAACCAGCGCTTCCGCCGTGATCCCCGCGATGGGTTTCTCCGAGGCCGCGTAAATATCCATCACGAACACGCTGTCGGCCTGGTGGAACGCGCCCGCGAACTCTTCCATCAGGTGATACGTCCGCGTAAACCGGTGGGGTTGAAACAACACGTGGATGCGCCGGAAGCCGCACAGCCGGGCGCTGTCGAGCGTGGCGCGGATCTCGGTGGGATGGTGGCCGTAATCGTCGATGACGGTGATGCCGCGCTCCTTGCCGCGCACCTGGAACCGCCGGTCGACGCCGCTGAACGCGGCCAGCCCCTCTCGGATCACCTCCGGGGGAACTTCGAGTTCCATCGCCACCGCCACCGCCGCCATGGCGTTCAAGACGTTGTGCCTGCCGGGAACGCAAAGGTGGAACCGGCCGAGATCCTCGGCGCGGTACCGCAGCCGGAAGTCGCTGGCGAAAGGCCCGCAGCCGATCTCGCTGGCCTCCACGTCGGCCTGGGCCGTAGCGCCGTAGGTGACGGTCCGCCGCTTGATGGAAGGCAGGATGCCTTGCACGTTGGCGTCGTCCAGGCAGACGATTACGGCGCCATAGAACGGAACCTTGTTCACGAACTCGATAAACGCCGCCTGGATGGCCTCGAGCGACGGGTAGTGATCAAGGTGTTCCCGATCGATATTCGTGACCACCGCGATGATCGGCGCCAGCTTCAGAAACGAGCCGTCGCTTTCGTCCGATTCCGCTACCAGAAAATCGCTGTGCCCCACGCGGGCGTTCGATCCGCCCATGGTCCCCACGCGCCCGCCCACCACCACCGTGGGGTCGAGCCCCGCGTGGTTCAAGACGGTGGCGGTCATGGAAGTGGCGGTGGTCTTGCCGTGGCTTCCGGCCACCGCAATTCCGTACTTCAACCGCATCAGCTCGGCCAGCATCTCGCCGCGCGGGATCACGGGGATCTGGAGACGCCGCGCCTCCTGCACCTCGGGGTTCTGCTCGTCCACCGCCGAACTCACCACCAGCGCGCGCGCGCCGGCGACGTTGGCGGCCTGGTGGCCTTCGTAGATTCGGGCGCCCATCCCGGCCAGACGGTCGGTAGTGGGGGAAAGCTTCACGTCGGACCCGCTGATCTGGTAACCGAGGTTGAGCAGCACCTCGGCGATGCCGCTCATCCCGATGCCGCCGATACCGGTAAAATGCAAATGCTGTGGACGAAAAAACATTTCCTTATGGTATTGTTTCGGCTTGCGGCGCAACTGTCAATCGAAATCTCAGGCTGCGCCCGCCACCTCCTCCAGGATTTCCGCCGCCCGCCGCGCCGCGCCGGACCTGGCGAACCGCCGCGCCGCCTCTCCCATCCGCTCCAGCGCCCCCGAAGAACCGGCCAGTTCAGCGACTACGGCCACCAGCTTCTCGCCATTCATCTGGTCGTCTGGGACCAGCCGGGCCGCTCCGGCGCGTTCAAGGGCTTCCGCATTTCGGGTCTGGTGATCGTTCGCCGCGAACGGAAACGGCGTCAGGATGGACGGCTTCCCCGCGGCCGCCAACTCCGATACCGCGCCCGCGCCCGACCGGCATACCACCAGATCGGCGGCGGCAAAGGCCGCGGGCATATCTGCGATAAATGACACCACCTCGCCTACCAGGCCCGACCGGGAAAACTTCTCGCGCAGTTGCTCGAACTCGCCCGGCCCGCTCTGGTGAACGATCCTCACCGGCAGCCCGGCTTTGCGGAAAAGAGGCCAGCTCTCGCTCCCCGCCCGGTTGAGCGTGCGCGACCCCTGGCTGCCGCCGGTGATCAGAAGGTTGAGCGTGCCGCCCCGGGCCTTGGAGACAATGTGAAAAAAGTCCTCGCGCACTGGCAGACCGGTGGTTTCCGTCCGCCCCTTGGGGAAATAGGCGGCCGTTTCCGGGAACGAGACCAGCGCCCGCGACACGAACCGACCAATCGCCCGATTGGTAAATCCGGGAACCGCATTGGGCTCCATCACCACCACCGGAACGCGTCGCAGAAGCGCAGCCATCACCGGCGGCCCGGCGGCATAGCCACCCATGCTGAAAACGGCGGAGGCGTCGCGCACGAGACCAGAGCAGCCGAGCGTGGTGAAGGGCAACTGAATCAATGTTGCAAGTTTCTGGCGCAGGCCCACACGGTTCAGTCCGGCGATATGGATCTGCTTCAACTCGAATCCTTCAGCCGGCACCAGCTTGGTTTCCAAGCCGCGCTCGGTCCCCACAAAGAACACCCGATGCCCACGTTGCCGCAATTCCCGCGCCACAGCCAGCGCCGGAATGACATGGCCGCCGGTCCCGCTACCGGCCATGAGAAAGGGGCCAGGGGCCAGGGGCCGGGGGCCGGGGATCGGAGGTTCGCTTCGCTCGCTCATATTCTCTTGGCCAGTGCATTTCGAAGCACGTACAACTGCTTGCCCAGCACCGCGGCCTGCTCCAAGACTGCACTCAATTCCGTAAAGGCGACGTACCCCAACCGCGATGCAATCTCCATCTGAGTTTCCACTTCCGCAAGAGAAGCCTGAGCCGTGGACACATGATTCAAATATTCCTTGGTTGAAGCCCGGGTGTGCCCTTCGGCAATATTCGAGGGCACGGAAACCGCCGCGCGCCTGATCTGCCCGGTCAGTCCGTACAGTTCGGGTTTCGGGAACGTGGCCGAGACTCGATAAACGGCCTCGACGATATCCATTCCGCGCTGCCAGACATGCAGTTCTCGAAAATGGCTGACCTTAGGCATCGCTCCCAACCTTCACCGCGTCCCCGACCCGCGACCCCTGACCCCTGGCCCCTGTCCTCAACCCGCATTCTCCGCTACATTCATCAAAATTCCCAATAGCGCCAGCGTGCTTAGCAGCGAGCTTCCTCCATAGCTGATCATGGGCAGCGGAATGCCCTTGGTGGGCATCATTCCCAGCACAACGCTCATATTGATGAATCCCTGCACCACCACCACCATCGTCACGCCTAGCGCCAAGTATCGTCCGAAATCGTCGCGCATCCGGAACGCGGCGCGCAGGCCGCGCCAGAAGATCACTCCAAAGCCGAGCAGCAACCCCACCGAACCGGCCAGCCCCAGCTCCTCCGCCACCACCGCATAGATGAAGTCGGTATGCGCTTCCGGCAGGTACAGCAGTTTCTGTCTCCCGTTGGTAAGTCCGAGACCCGCAGGGCCGCCGGCGCCCACCGCGATCTGCGACTGCTCCTTCTGGTAGTTGGTATCGCGCGTGACGAGCGACTGTTCCATGCGGCTGCGAATTTTCCCGTAGGGGTCGAACCTGGCGACGATCTTGAACTGCGGGTCGAAGAATCGCACCACACGGGCCAGACGGAACGGCTCCGCGAAGATGAAGATCGCCACCCCCACAGTGGCCACCGCCGCCGCGATCGCGCAATAGCGCCACTCGAGGCCCGCCACGAAGAAGACGGCCGCCGACGCCGCCCCCAAAACCACCGCGGTGCCGAGGTCCGCCACTACCACCGCCAGGATCATGAGGCCAACAGCCAGGGCCGCCGGGATCAGCGTGTACCTCGGATTGTTGATCGCGCGCGCTCTCCATGTCGCAAAAAAAGCCAGGAAAATCACCAGCGCCGGCTTAGCCATCTCGGAGGGCTGCACGCCGACGGCACTCCCCACTCGCAGCCACCGGTGATGCGCCGCATCCACGAAGTAGACCGCCGCCAGCAGCATCAGAGCGACGCTCATGGCGCTGAAGGCCACGGCGGGACTCTGAAATTTGCGATAGTGAGTCTTCTTGAGGGTCATCATGACGGCAACCGCCACGGCGGCCCACTCCACCTGGCGCACTACAAAGTGCCAGCTCGAGCCGTACCGCGGGTCGAGCTGGGCCATGATGGACGATGCGCTGTAGAGAATCAGCACGCCGAACGACACCATCACCAGCACGGTGACGAACAAAATCCAGTCGGTCTTGAGCCGTTGCGCCATATCAATCCTTGGGTCGTAATTGGTTGACGATTTGCTTGAAAACTTCGCCGCGATGCTCGAAGCTTTTGAACTGGTCGAAGCTGGCGCACGCCGGCGCCAGCAGAATGGTATCGCCCGGCTGGCTTCTGGCATAGGCGTGCGCTATGGCGGCATCCAGCGTTTTGGAATCCACCAGCGGAACGGCGCCCTGCAACTGGCCCGCGATCTTGGCCGCGGCGGCGCCGATGAGCAGGGCCGCGCGCGCCTTGGCCTCGAGCGGTGCGCGCAGAGGCGAGTAGTCCAGTCCCTTGTCCTTGCCTCCCAGAATGACCCACAGGCCGCCGGGAAACGCGTCCAGCGCCTTGAGCGTGGCGTCCACGCTGGTGGCCTTCGAATCGTTGTAAAAATCGATTCCGCTCACGTTCCGCACGAACTCCAGCCGGTGCTCCACCGCCTGGAAAGTGCGCACGGCGGCCGCGATCGTCTCGTGATTCACTCCCGCCCGCGCGGCCGCAATCGACGCGGCCAGCACGTTTTCCACGTTGTGGCGCCCGCGTATGGGAATCTCGCCGGCGGCCATCAGCAGGCGGCCATCCAGCACCAGGCTCACGCCGCACAGGCTGGCTCCCGGCGACACCTCGCGCCGGCTGCTGAACCACTCGACCGTGGCGAGGGTGCGATCCGCGTATCGCACGCACACCGGGTCCTCGGCGTTGAGCAAGGCGAAGTCTCCGCTCCGCTGTGTTTCAAAGAGCCGGCCCTTGGCGGCCGCATAATTCTGGAACGTGTGATGGCGGTCGATGTGGTTTTCGGTCACGTTCAGGGCCAGCCCGATGTGCGCCCGGAACGCGGAGATGGTCTCGAGTTGAAAACTCGAAAGCTCCAAAACGTTCCAGCCATCCGCGCGGGAGCTCTCCACCATGGCGGTCACGGGCGTTCCGATGTTGCCGCCCACCTGTACCGGCAGGGCGGCTGCGCGCAGGATGTGGCCCGCCAGGACGGTGGTAGTAGTCTTGCCATTCGTTCCCGTGATGCCGATGGTCTCGCCTTTCAGAAACGGCGCGGCGAGTTCCACTTCGCCGATCACCCGCACTCCTCGCTGACGGGCCTCTGCGAGCGGCGGCAGGTCCGCTGGCACATCCGGCGAAAGCACGATCAGATCGCATCCCTCGAACACTTCCGGCGTCTGGCGCGCGAAGGGAATGTCCAGCCGCTCCAACAACGCCCGCGCTTCGCCCAGTTGGTCCAGCGATTTCAGGTCCGTGGCGCGGACCGCTGCTCCCTGGCGCGCCAGCAGCTCCGCCGACGCCATGCCGGACTTCTTCATCCCCACCACCAGCGCCTTGGTCCCGTTCAGGTGCATGTCATCTCAGTTTCAAAGTCGTCAGCGCGAACAGCGCCATCACCAGCCCGGCGATCCAGAAGCGCGCGATGATCTTCGATTCCGCCCACCCCAGCGCCTCGAAATGATGGTGCAGCGGCGCCATCCTGAAGATCCGTTTGCCGCGCAGCTTGAAGCTGCCCACCTGGAGGATGACGGAGACCGCCTCCACCACGAAAACGCCGGCGATGAATACCAGTAGCACTTCCTGCTTGATGAGCACCGCGACCACCGCCATGGCGCCGCCCAGCCCCAGCGCTCCCACGTCGCCCATGAAGATCTCCGCCGGATGCGCGTTGTACCAGAGGAAGCCCAGGCTGGCGCCGGTCATCGACCCGCAGAAGATGGTCAGCTCCGACATGCGTGGATTGCGCGCCAATTGCAGATATTCGGCCAGTTGCGCGTGTCCGCCGGCATACGTCAGTACGGTGAGCGCGCCCGAGGCAATCACCATCAGGCCAATGGCGAGGCCGTCCAGCCCGTCCGTCAAATTCACCGCATTGGACGCGAAGACTACCACCAGTGCCACGAAAATGCAGAACGGCGCCACGCCCAGCGCGTACGTCCACGGATTCCTCATGAGCGATTCGATCAGCAGCGACGGGTTGAACTGTTTGAAGAACGGGATATTCATGGCCGTGGAATAGTCGCCGTAGAGGCGCATCACCAGCAGAATCGCGGCGAATATGAACCCCATGGTGAACTGATACACCAGCTTGCGCGTTCCGGTGAGGCCCAGGTTGCGCTGGTGGACCACTTTCGCGTAGTCGTCGAGGAACCCGATCCAGCCGTAACCTACGAGCGAGGCGATGGCGATCCACACGTAGACATACCGCAGGTCCGCCCACAACAGGGTTGGAATCACGATGGAGATGATGATGAGCACGCCGCCCATGGTGGGCGTGCCTTCCTTCTTCAGGTGGGATTTCGGGCCTTCCTCTCGAATGTGCTGCCCGATCTGGAACTGCCGCAGCTTGGCGATGAGCCAAGGCCCCAGCGCAATACACAGGAACAACGCCGTGAGGCTGGCAAACGCCGTCCGGAAGGTGGTATAGCGGAAAACGCGGAGCGGGCTGAAGTATCGTTGGAGCTGTTCGTAGAGTAGATAGTAAAGCATCGGAGTTAGGCCAAGAACCTTTTCATCGCCCGCTCCACGCGCACGCCCCGGGAACCCTTGAAGAGAACCGCGTCCCCCGGCCGTGCCGTCCGCCGCGCAAATTCCCCCGCCGCGGCGGGATCCTCGAAGAAGTGCGCCCGGCCGCGCGGAAGCCCGGCGGCGACTGCCGCTTCCACCATCGAGCGGGCCTGCCCGCGAACACCGATCAGCCAATCGACCCCATGTTCCGCGGCATACCGCCCCACCTGCCGATGCAGTTCTTCGGCGGCGCGCCCCAATTCCAGCATTTCTCCCAAAACGGCAATGCGCCTGGCGGCGGGCGTCTGGCGCAATACGTCGATCATAGACTGCGCCGCCTCGGGGTTGGAGTTGTAACAGTCGTTCCAGACCGCGACGCCGTTGTGCTCGCTGCGTTGGCCGCGCATGTTGCCGGCGGCGAAGGTTCGAACCGGCTCCCGCAAACGCTCCGGCGCAACTCCGAATATGCGCGCCACCGCAATGGCCGCCAGCAGGTTCATGACCGCGTGCCGGCCCGCCAGTCCCGTCTCGAAATCCACTCCCACGGCTCGAAAGCGGGAGCCGTCTGCGCTGTATTCCGCCGCCTCGGCCCGCACATCCGCGCATTCCGATAAGCCGAACGTGACCGAGCGGCCGGGGTACGCGTCGCGGAATCCCAGCACGCGCGGGTCATCGGCATTCAGCACCGCCACGCCGTCGCGCGGCAACGCCTCGATCAACTCGCGCTTGGCCGCCGCTACACCCTCTATGGAATCGAAATACTCGGAGTGTGCGTAGCCCACGTTGGTCACCACCCCTACATCCGGCTTGGCGATGGCAGCCAGTGAGCGGATCTCGCCCGCGTGATTCATTCCGATTTCCAGAACCGCGGCGCGGCAGCCGTCGGCGAGCGCCAGGATTGAAAGCGGCACTCCTACGTGATTATTGAAATTCCCAACCGTCTTTCCCACTGGCAACCCCACTGCGAGCAGATGCGCAATGGCATCCTTGGTGGTGGTCTTCCCCGCACTGCCGGTCACTCCCACCACGGTCCCGCCCCATTTCGCGCGCGCCCACGCCGCCAGCTCCTGCAAAGCTTCGAGCGTATCGCTCACAATTAATTCATTGGGCGCGCCGGTGCTCCGCTCCACCACCACCCCGGCCGCGCCTTTGGCCGCCGCGGAGCCCACAAAATCGTGGCCGTCGTGGTTGGGACCGCGCAGAGCGAAATAGAGGTCGCCTGGATTCTGTGTCCGCGTATCCACGCTCCAGCCCGTCACCTGGATCGGCGATGGGTTCCCCGCCGCGTGCATCGCGCGCGCAACTTCTTGTAAATCCAGGGTCATGGTTCACTCGGTCCGGCGATACCCATAACCCCTAAGCACTTCTCTCGCCACCGTTCGGTCGTCGAACGGAATAGTCCTGTCCTTCAGAACCTGGTAGGTCTCATGGCCCTTGCCGGCCAGGATCACGAGGTCGCCCTCGCGCGCCTCCTTCAGCGCCCGGGCAATGGCCGCGGAGCGGTCCGGCTCCACAACGTGCGGCACATCCACGCGCCGGATTCCCACCAGCGCGTCATTCATGATCGCCAGCGGATCTTCGGACCGCGGGTTGTCGCTGGTCAGGACCACAAAGTCGCTGGCTTCCGCCGCCGCCTGGCCCATCAGCGGGCGCTTGGCCCGGTCGCGATCCCCGCCGCAGCCGAACAGGGTAATCACTCTCTTGGGATCGAGGCCCCGCGCCACCGCAATCGCGTTGCGCAGCGCGTCATCTGTATGCGCGTAGTCTACCACCACCACAAATGGCTGGCCTTCGTCGACTCGCTCAAATCGCCCCGGCACGGCGCGGAGCCCGGCAATCCCTTGCGCGATGCTCTCCGGCGCGATGTCGTAGGAGAGGCCCGCGCCACACGCCGCCAGGATGTTGTACACGTTGATCCTGCCCATGAGCGGCGATTCCACGGCGAAGCGCAGCTTTCCGTACTGGACATCGAACCGCAACCCGTGGAACCCCGATGATATATGCAGCGCGCGCAGGTCGCTCCGGTGGCCCAGTCCATACCAAAGAACTTTCGTCTTGCGATTCACCTTCAGCTTGCGCGCGTATTTGTCATCGCGGTTCAGGACGGCGAATTGGGGCGGAGGCCCTCCGGCCCCCTGGAAGAGCACCTGCTTGGCCGCGAAGTAGGCGTCCATGGTGCCGTGGAAATCCAGGTGGTCGCGCGTCAGATTCGTGAAAACGGCGGTATGGAATTGAAGCCCGTAAACCCGGCCCAGCGCCAGTGCATGGGACGAAACTTCCAGGGTGGCGTGGGTGCCGCCGGCGCGCTCCAATTCCCAGAACAGCCGCACTAGGTCCAGCGATTCCGGCGTGGTATTCACGGCCGGTAGCACGCGCCACGCCAGATGGTACTCAATGGTGCCGATCAGCCCCGTGGTGCGTCCCGTCGCCCGTAAGATCGAATCGATCAGATACGCGGTGGTGGTCTTGCCATTCGTCCCCGTGATGCCCGTAAGCCCGAGGCGCTCGTCCGGCTTGCGATAATAGTTGCGCGCCGCCAATGCCAGCGCGTGCCGGCCGTGCTCCACCTGAATCCAGCGTGCGGCCCAAGGCTGGCCCGGAGGGCACCCCGATTCGCTGGCCACCGCCACCGCGCCGCGCGCCAGTGCGTTCTGCACGAATTCGCGCCCGTCGGTGCGGCTGCCCGGAAAAGCAAAAAACAGGAAGCCCTGTCCCACGCGCCTCGAATCGTACTCCAAGCCGCTGATGTTGGCGCCGGCAAGCTCCGGCGGGATTGGCTGCCTCAACCGAACGCCCGAAAGTATCTCGCCCAGAGTCATCTTGCAAACTGTACGCGAATGCGCTCTCCCTGGTGCAGAGTCGAACCCGGCGGCGGATACTGAACTCGGGCAACGCCGCTCCCATCCGGCAACACCATCAGGCCTTTCGCCACCGCTTCCGCCAGGACGGCGCGCATGGTCATGCCGCGGAAATTCGGAACCGTGGGGCCCACAGGCTGGTCGGGAACGCGAGAGGGGCCTTCCGCCTGCTCCGCCGCGGGCTGATCTTCATCGTCGGCGTCTTCCAGAATGTTGGGCTGGCCTCGCCCGATGTCCGCAATGGCCAGGTCGCTCGATTCCTCGTCCGCCGCTACCGGCGTCCTGGTGGGTGTCTGGTCCGGCAAGTCTTTGGGGACATCCAGCACGCGGAGCGCTTCCGTGACCACCGTATGAAACACCGGCGCCGAGGCTTGCCCGCCGAAGCCCGCCGAACCGTGAGTCCCATTTAGCGTCACCACTGCCACCATGGCCGGATTGATAAGGGGCGCGAAGCCCATGAACGAACCGTTGTACGTATGCGTGTAGTGTTTCGCGGCCGGGTCGTAGATCTGCGCGGAACCGGTCTTCCCGCCGCTGGTATAACCTTCGAGCCTGGCCCTGGTCCCAGTGCCGCCGGGCAGCACGACGCCTTCCATCATCTGCCGCATCGTGATGGCCGTCTCGGGCTCAAGCACCCGCACGGGCTGCTCGGTGGGCACGGCCTGGCTTCCCTTCTTCAAAACCAGCCGCGGCTTCACCAGCAAGCCGCCGTTGGCAATCACCGCCGCCGCCTGCGCCAGTTGCAGCGTCGTGACGCTGACCTCCTGCCCCATCGACACGGAAGGAAGAGAAGCCTTGCTCCAGAGTGCCAGCCTTCTCACCTTTCCGGCGGATTCTCCCGGCAGCGGGATGCCGGTCCTCTGTCCAAAACCGAACTTCCGCACGTACTGGTGCATGTTGGCCTGGCCCACGCGCAGGCCGATCTGGATGGCGCCGATGTTGCTTGACTTGGCCAGCACCAGCGCCATGGGAATGGTTCCGTATCCGCCGTGGGCTTCGTGAATGGTGCGCCCGAATAGTGTGATCGCTCCCCGCAAGCAGTTGATCATGCTGTCCGGCCGCAGATTGGTGGTTTCCAGAGCGGCCGAAACCGTGACCACCTTGAATACCGACCCCGGTTCAAAAGGCACCGAAATGGCGTGGTTTTGCCGGTCGGCGCTGTCTTCCCCGGGTCGCGGAGGCAGATTCGGATCGTACGTGGGATAGCTCGCGAGAGCCAGAATTTCCCCGTTGTACGGGTTCATCACCACCACGCTGCCGCTTTTTGCCTGGTGAGCTTCCACGGCCGCCGCAAGCTCGCGCTCCGCCGCAAATTGCAGGCGCTCGTCGATCGTGAGAGTGATCGGTGTGCCCGGCCTCGCGTCCGAAGCGGACTGGGAATCGATGCCACGGCGTTTCACGTCCGTCAGCATTTGCGCCTGCCCCGGCTGGCCGCGTAGTTCCCCATCCAGGGCCTTTTCGATTCCTGCGTTGCCTTTTTCTTCGAAATCCACCGACCCCAGAACATGCGCCGCCAGCGTCCCCTTGGGGTAGTGGCGCTGGCTCTCGTCTTGGATATGAATCCATTCCAGACGCAGGTTGCGCAGATTCTGCCCTTCCTCGTAGCTGATCTTGCGCTTGACCCAGAGAAACCCGTGGTGGTTGTCGTGCGCCCACTTCATCTTGCTGTAGAGAGCCGTGCGGTCCATGTGCAGCACCAACGACAGCAGTTCGGAAGCCACTCCCAGGTCCGGCGCCCGCAGCGGGTCGATGGAAACGGACTCCGTCGGCACGCTCATGGCCAACGGCTGGCCGTTGCGGTCGAAGATCGTGCCTCGAGGCGCGGGAATCTCCACCGCCACCACCTGGCGCTCCGTCGCCAGTTTCGAATACTCCTGGTGATGAATGACCTGCAGCGAGACCAGGTTGAAAAGGATGGCCGCGCCCCAGATGAGGACGATCCCGGCGAGCCATGCCAGACGACGATCCACCATGCCACTCTCCGTGACCAGGTCACGCCTCCGACTTCGTTACTTCACCATCGCAACCGCGCCGTCTTTGGCATTCAGGCGCACGACCTGTCCGGGAAATGGCGCAACCAGATTCTGCCCTTGGGCCAGCTTCTCCAGCCGTTGGGGACTCAGGAGCTGCGCTTCTTCGAGTTCCAGCATGCGCTTCTCATCCAGCAACTGCCGCTCCTCGACGCGAAGGGCCTGCAGTTTGTAGCCGGCCAGCGTGCTGGCGACGTTGGGAACCAGTACGCTGGTCAGCACAGCCAGCAACAGGCAGGCCGCTCCTATGGCCGACCAGCACGCGCCGCGCGCTTGCGGATCGGCCTCGCGCACCAAACGCGAGTTGTCGATTCTCTTGCAAAAAAACAACACGTCTTCCTGTGGGAGCGCGCGCAATTGGAACGGGTCCCGCTCCGGCCGGGTGCCGGATGAGGCCGGGGGACCGGTCTCACTGGCCCTTCGGAAAAATGTTGGCAGCGTCGCCATGGTCTTTCATTCCCTTTCTGGTAACTACGCCATTTCGAGCGCGCGCAGCTTGGCGCTGCGCGAAGCCGGGTTCTGCGATGTCTCTTCTTCGCCTGGCTGGAGCGGGTGCTTCGTAAGGATGGCCGCACGCCCTTCCACCGCCAGCGCTCTGAACTTCTGTTTCACCTTCCGGTCGTCGATGGACATGAAGCCGATCACCACCATCCGCCCACCGCTCTTCAACAGCTCGGGACCGATCTCGAGCAGCCGGTCCAATTCGCCCGGCTCGTCGTTGACCGCCATTCGCAGGGCCATGAAAGTTCTTGTGGCCGGGTGCAAACGGCCCGTCCTGGGCACGGCCCGCTCCACGACACCGGCCAGGTGCAGTGTGCTCCGTATGGGCCGTGCTCGGACGATTGCTCTGGCTACCTTCCGCGCCCTCCTTTCTTCGCCCCATTGAAAAATCAAGTCGGCGAGCGCCTTCTCGGCGGTGTGATTGACGAGATCGGCCGCCGTCATGCCCGTAGACTGATCCATGCGCATGTCCAGCGGCCCATCCGCCATGAACGAAAATCCTCTCTCCGGCGCCGTGAGCTGATAGCGGCTCACACCCAGATCCGCCAGCAGCCCATCCACCTTCTCGAATCCCGCTTCCGCCACCGCTTCCGCCAGCTTGCCGAAGGAACCACGATGAAAACGGATGCGCCCCGCCCACTCCGCGGTGTTGCGCCGCGCCATTTCGAGCGACTCGGCATCGCGGTCGTTGGCAATCACCAGTCCCGTGGTCAGCCGCCGCGCGATTAGGCCCGTATGGCCTCCCAGCCCGGCAGTCGAATCCAGATACACTCCGTCCGGGCGAACCGCCAGCAGCGAGAGCGATTCTTCGGCCATGACGGAAAAGTGCATAGGTCATCAAGGCATCCCCGCCTGCTCCAGCGTCTTCACGTCTTTCGTCGCGTTCGCGGAAGCATTGCCCTTGCGTTCCTGGTAGATCTTGTCGCTTAGGACTTCGATCCGGTTGCGGTAGCTGTACAACCGCACCGGCTGGTTTTCAATTTCGAGTTCGCGGCGCAGGTCGGTGGAGAACAGGATACGGCCCTGGTTGTCTATGTCGGCCTCTGCGCCCAGGTCGGCCGCATTGAAGGCTACGTTCTCCGCCGCTTGCGGATCCCCGCGGTAGTCGGCCAACCACTTTTGGGTTTCCCTCCAGGCCGGAATGGTGTAGATTTGAGCTATGCGCCTGTCCAGGCTGGTTACGAAGAGCCGCTTTTCTCCGAGGACGCTGAAATATTGCTCGAATTTCGCCGGCAATTTGACGCGGCCCCGGTCGTCTAGCCGGCCAGGATACATCCCTAACGGTGGCTCGGGCTTCGGCGGCTGCTCAGCGTCTGTACCCATTTTTTATCCAATTTAAGGCCATTTCTGGCCACAACTAATAGTGCCACACTAATTCCGCCTTAGCAAGGGTTTTTTTGCAAGAACTTACTGACAGGTATGGAGTTACCGCAATACCAGCAGATCTACACTGATCGCGCAACACACAAGATGTAGTCTTTTAGGCGAAGAGGAAGCGAAGAAGGATGGGGCCGGGTTTCCCCGGCCCCGAAGAAGAAACTACTCGATGGGTATCGTGGTGGTGGCGCTGTAAACCGGTGCGGCGCCGCCGACGGGGTACACTCCTATCGAAAAGGCGACGTTGTTCCCGGTGTTCGCATCCGAGGGCACCTGGAAGGAGACCACAAACACGCCGATCAGGTCTGGAGCGACCTGCGCAGCGGTCACGTGAACGCCTTCGCCTTGGCCGGCAGTGTTGGTAATGCCAACGATGATCAGGCCTTGCACAATGGCTTCGCTGCCGGGGATGGCGGTCGCATTGGTGCCCACGGTTGGGGAAGTCACCCCCAGACCGGTCGCAAACGCCTGGACGATCTCACCGCGGCGAGCCGGGTTTGTCAGGCTCACAAACGATCCATCCGGCCGGATGATCACCGCGCGAGACACGCCATCGGACATGGTTGTCTGGAAGATGCCGGGGCTGGCCGCCAGCACCGGCACATTCACCGTGGCCGGCGGTGCCGAGCCCACCGTCACCGTCACGGGAACGGAGCTGGCCGGAACCACTTCGCACGGAACCTGGACTGTGATCTGCTGCTGGCCATTGACGTTGGCGACGTTAAAGATGGGAGCTGAAGTACCGTTGAACGATACGGCGTCGGATGCCAACAGGTACGGCAGAGGACCGAGCAAGCTTCCCGGAGTCACGACGCCCTGAATACCCGGCGCCAATCCCGGAGCAATGATGGTGGCGATGCTGCACGGCGAAATGGAGCCGGGCTTGAAATCGGCGCCATTATAGAAGCTTCCGGCCGTGAGAGTGGGTCCCGGCGGCAAAATCGTCAGACTGAAAGTCTGGGTGAAACTGCCCACAGCGGCTGTGACCGTCACCGCGCCGGCCGTGGCGCCGGCCGTAACCGATACTTGCGCTTGCCCGCTGGAATTGGTGGACACGCTGCTTGAGGAGAGTGACGCCAATCCGGCGGTCACCGAGAACTGCACGACCGCGCTGGTGTCCGGCTGGTTATTGCTGCCGTTCACCACCACCACCAGGGGCAGACTGAAGGGTGCGTTCTCGAGAGCGGTCTGGTTATTGCCGGAGACGATCTGCAGGCCGCTGACGGTCACAAGGGGGACCGCGGTCTCGGTGAAGGTGTAAGTCGTGATCGACGTGCACGCGGGGCACGTCGCTATGATTTGAACCGCGCCCGAAGCGGTACTAGAGAATGTTACGTTGGCCGACGCCTGGCCGCTCGCGTTCGTCGACGTGGTGGTGCTCGAAAGAGTGGCGGCGCCGGCCGGAGTCACGGTCCAGTTGACCTGCTGGCCTGCCACCGGACTTCCCGACGCGGTATCCACTTCCACCTGGAGCGGGGACAGGGTCGTGCCAGGGGCGGCGGACTGGCCGTTGCCCTGTATGATTTTGATCAATCCGGGCTGCGCGGCCGTGACGTTCAGCTTCAGCGCGGTTGTCACCAAATTGTTGAACGGAGGAACGGTCGGGTCGGCGGGCGGTATGCCTCCCGCTCCCACCAGAACATAAAACTGGCCTGTCCCGGCACCACTGAAAACCGGAAAGCATGTGGCCAGCCCGATCGTGGTCGTGCTGGTCGAGCCCGTCAAGACGGTATTCGCTTCTTCTCCACCGGCGGATCCCGCGCAGCTCACGGAGGACCCGCTCTGGTAGTTCACCAGTTGAACGCTGACGTTGGGAACACCGGCGCCTGTTATGGTCGAGAGGAAAACTTGAATCGGCGTACTGCCCGTCGATCCCGCCTGCCCTGTCAAGACCTGCCCGGCCTCCAGATACGTAAGGAGGGTCCCGGACGGATAGGCGGTCACAGCCGGATTCAACGGATTAAGCCCGATAGGGTTGGGTGCTGCCTGGGCAATAGCGAACGTTGTAGCGGCATTGCTGGTGCTGGCAGTCACGGTATTCTGGTAGTAGGACGGACCTCCTGCCGGCAGGTAATCCTCGGAGAAGAAGTAATTGGATGTTTGCCCATTGGATGCGGTTGTGGTGGGAGACCCGGCAAGGTTTCCATCGAGATCGCCGGTGCTGGTCCAGGTCACCGACACGTTGGGTAGCGGATTACCATTAGAATCAGTCACCAGTACCGTCATGGGTGCGAAACCACCCAACGCTGTGATCAATTGTCCGTTTCCGGACACTATAGTGATGTTCTGCGCGGACGCCGGATGGGCGCAGAAAACCCCGGCGAGAACCGCTGCCAAAACCATAACTGTGAGTTTGTTCAAGATTACCTCCTCCTTCGAAAGCAGGAACACGGTTGGATTGGGATGGACGCGGCGAGAATTGAATTATACCACCTCTCGCAGCAATGTGCGAGGGTGCGCAAAAAAAAAGAGGGGAGCAAGCGCTCCCCTCTATTAAACATCTAAAACATCAAGCTCAACGTTACTGATCCAACTGTTCGGGGGTGGTGGTCCGTTTGCCGGTACCGGTGGGTACAACCAATCCCACGTACCCTACGGCTACTCCGGACGAACCTCCCTCCTGGAGGAACGCAAGACCGTGAGCCAACTGGAAGTTGCAGACCGCGATCATGTAGCCCTCGAAGTTCGGAGCAATCATGCTGGCCAGGAAGGCGTAATTGCCAGCAGGTGCAACATTATTTCCAGCGGGGATCGCCGGCGTGACAACGGGCGTCGGCGCATTCTGCCCGAAGAAGTTCATCTGGCAGGTGCCCGTTTGCGGTGTCGTGCCGAACGGATCTTGCGACGTGTTCATAAGCGCAATGCCGGTGTCATACCCGGCCTGGTTGGTTATGAACGGGAACAACAGAGTTGTCGTGCACGGGACAATGTTAAACAAGGGAATCGCCGCCGACGCCGCATCCGAGAATCGCGGCACCGTCAGCGTACTCGAGGCCGCGACACCCGCGGCGATGGCAAACGCCCCCTCGGTCGCGGTTGGAGCGTAGCTCAGAGTCACCGTCGCCGGAGTCGTTGTCGGAACCGGAGAGCTGGCGGTGGCGTTGTATGCGACATACACGCCGAAGTCGAAATTCTCGAGAGTCGCCGTGTTGGTGTTCATGACTTCCCAGACCGCCTCGTATTGCCCGGGCGCGACCATCGTGGCCGGGGCATAGCCAATGAGATTCACCAAACCGGCAGTCTGCACGTAATTGGTGGGTGTCACAACAGGAGGGGTCCCTGCACTCCCGCCGGCGCCATCGCTGGCCGTTTCGGTCAGCACCAACTGGGCATACGGGGCCGTCGAGGGATAGGCGGGGGCAGTCGCGGCCGCCTGGAACAGGTTAACGACGTTGGACGTCGTCACATAGATGGTGACGTTGGCAGGAACATTGTTGAATACGGCCTTCAAACGGGTACCGTAATCGGACAAGCCGGCCCAGGCACTGTTCGTAGCTCCACTGATCAGGTTGGTTACGAACCCGGATTCGGAGTTGTAGATGAAACCGGGGACGTTCTGAAGAACATTGCCCGCAAATGCAGTGGACGAAGCCATTGGAGCGACACGCGTCTTGAACGCCGTACCGAAGGTGTCCGCAAACCTCAAGATGGCGAGGTTCGGACTAGTGCCTACGCTTGCGTTATTGCACTGGTTAAAGTTTGGCGCACTGCCGCCGCCGGTGTTGCTGGTGTTGCGGATACCGGTGCTAGCCGAACTCAGACCACTCTGGATGTAGCCCACGGTCGGGACATTGTTATTGACCAGCACCGAGGTGGTACCGTTGATGGCAATCGACGCCACCACCGCTGTTGTACCCGCCAAGCCGCCGCCAGCCAATGTATTGGCATTGACGCGAAGATTGGTAATGCGGAAGATGCGCGCCGAACCAGTGCTCGACGGGGGCATAATCGGAATGCCATAGAACACAACCTGGTTGGCTTGCACGACGCCCGCGAACATGTTGGGAGCGGGCAAGCCCGGAATTGCGCTCGTAGTGGACATCACAAAGTCGCCGTCGGCGGCCTCGGAAGCGTACTCAACGCAGCCGCCGGGGCCCGCGCCGACCAGCGAAGAAGGCGTGCCAGGGGTGTTCGCAGCGGCGGCGCCGCAGAGATACTGTGTGGCGTTCGGTCCGAAACCCGGAGCATTGGTCGCCGCATTCCCGTAAACGCCCGCTTGGAGACCCTGTACTGTGGCTGCACCCGGCTCATCGATCAGAAGCAACGCTTCCGACGTGTTGGTTGCCGTGATGGCGCTGGGATTAACAGTTGCGTACGTCAACAGCCGGCTCGTCACGTTGGCGCCAAGACTAACTGTGACTTGGGCCGTTGGAAGCGGAGTGGCACTGTTAAGAGCCGGGCTTCCGCCACCCGTGCAAGTGAGCACGATGTCCCCGACCAGCTCGGTCATACCCTCAGCTCTTAAGTTGGGGGGAACCACGGCAGCGTTGCACTGAAACGGGCCGCCGCCGGTCGCCGAGTTATCTGCTACCTGCGCGCTGGCCAGCCCTGCGAAGAGGGCAAACACAGCCAGCACGGTAATGCATCTGCGAAAATTCATTTCTTTCTCCTTAGTGAATTGTGAAATTTGAATCGGTCGAAGTTCTCTTCCCAACCTGAGCCTCAAAGTCAAGCCTCAAACCGTTCAGTCAACCTAGGGAACTTCTCCGTGTCGGGCGGAGAGCCAATTTTCCAGCGGCCGTCAAGCCGGCCGCCGGGCCTTACTGAAGTCTAACCCGGGGCACATGGTCTTCGTTGCCTTCTCTGCCGTGCTCACCGGACACAAACGCAAGATTGCGCACCAAAAGCAGACGCGGTAAACCTATTCATAACCCATTGCCCGCCCCATGTCAAGAGAAATTCCTTCCCTTCTGTGCGAAACAGGGCGTCCACCACCTTTAAGTCCTTTGTTGCTCACGCTCGCCCGATTAAACCATGCCGGGCACCCCCTCGTCAATAGTTTCGCACCGAAAAATCCCATTTTTTCTTCATTGGAGCGCCACGGTATTGCTGAGCTGCCCCCCTCTATGAGGGTAAGGGAAACACCCGGCTCAGGGGGCGTGGCCGCCGGAATCTTCACCCGATATAAACCGACATAGCCCGGCGCCAGCCAGCCGTTGCCGCCGCCAGGACCGCCATCGAACTTGGCCCGGAGACCGACAGGGTCTACCTGGCCCACTACGTTCTGGGGATCTCTTACAGAAGTTCCGGCGCGCTCGAGGAGGCGGCCTCGGAGTTCGGCAAGGCATACCAGCTTCACCCGGAGCTGCAGCAGGCCAAGGACGGCTACGAAGACGCCGTTTCGAAGCTCCGCCAGCGCCAGCAGACCGGGTCCGCTCGCTGACGGCGCTTTTTATTGCTCCAGCCGCGCACTCAGTCTCAATAGGCAGTACCCGTCAGATGGTCATGGCCGTGAACCCGCCGTCCACGCGCACGATCGACCCCGTCACAAAGGAAGCCGCCCGCGGCGATGCCAGGTAAACCGCCGCTCCCACCAGCTCGGAACTTTCCCCGAACCGCTTCATCGGCGTGTGTCCCATGATGCTGGCGACGCGTTCTTCGGTGAGTATCTTGCGATTCTGCTCGGCCGGGAAGAACCCGGGCATGATGGCGTTCACCCGGACGTTGTACGGCGCAAATTCCCGCCCCAGGAACTGCGTGATCTGGTTCACCCCCGCCTTGGTCACCGAGTAGGTGAACACCTTCGACAGCGGCGGTCCGGACGAAACCGATGAAATGTTGATGATCGAGCCGCCGCGGCCCGCATCCACCATGGCCTTGCCGAACACCTGGCACGCCAGAAAAACGCTCTTCAAATTGATATCCAGGATGCGGTGCCATTCTTGTTCGCCGATCTCGAAGAAAGGCGTGGCGGAGTTCACCCCCGCCGCGTTAATCAGAGTATCCACGTGCCCGAAGCGATGGAGCACCGTATCCAGAGCCTTCTCGAGATCGGCCTTGCTGGCAGCATCGCACCGTATGCCCATGGCCTGCCGCCCCAGCGCAGCAATGGCTGTCGCGCGGGCTTCCGCGGCTTCCGCCAACACATCCAGGATGGCGATGTCGGAGCCGGCCTGCGCCAGCCCGGTAGCCATGGCCCCGGCGAGGACGCCGCCTCCTCCGATCACCACCGCCACTTGGCCGGCCAGAGAGAAAAGTGCGTCTTCAGACATGCCTAAATATTATCAGTTGACGCGGTCTGAAAGGCCTGCGCTGCCCGTCAGTCCACCACGGCGTCCGCCAAATAAGGTTGATAAACACAGCGCGGGTCCTCGGCCAGGAAATCCCCGGTCAAAGCGTAGGCCCGCGAGCGCGACCCGCCGCAAATGTTCCGATACTCGCAAATGCCGCACTTGCCGTGGCGTTGACTGGTATCGCGCAGGGTCAGGAACAGGTCGGAGTTCCGGTAAACGTCGGTGAGCGAATCATCGAGCACATTGCCGCCGCTTACCGGAAAGAATCCGCTGGGAAAGATCTCGCCGGTGTGTGAGACGAACACGAAGCCCTTGCCGTCGCTCACGCCCGCGGTTCGCCACGCCACACCCTTGGCGTTTGGGTTTTCGGTGACCCCGTGCTCGGCCTTGATGCGCTGCGCGACGTAGCGGCGGTAATGCATGGCCTCGGTGGTTTTCACGCCGAAAGGCGCGGTCTTGGAAAGCTCGTACATGAACTCGAAGACCTGCTCGTATTCCGGCGCCAGGAGATCGTCGCCTTCCTCCGCGCGGCCGGTCACGATCAGGAAGAACAGGCTCCACATCCTGGTCCGCACCTCTTTGGCGATCTCGGCCACCTCCGCCAGGCGCGCCATATTCCGCCGCGTGACGGTGGTCTGAAGCTGGGTATCGAGCCCGATGTCGCGCGCGTACCGCAAGGCGAACATGGCGCGGTCGAACGTGCCCGGGATTCCGCGGAACTCGTCGTGCGTGGCGGCGTCCGGCCCGTCCAGGCTGATGGCCATACGAGTGATGCCGGCCGCCTTGAAGGCCTCAATGGCTTCGGCCGTCAGCAGCGGCGTCGCGCTGGGGGTCACATTGGTGCGCAGCCCGATCTTGACGCTGTAGCGGATCAGATCGTAGAGGTCCGGCCGCTTGAGCGGGTCGCCGCCGGTGAAGACCATCAGGGGCTCCCCAAAGGAACGAATCTCATCCAGCAGCCGGTATCCCTGTTCTGTGCTGAGTTCGGCCGGACTCCGCTCCGATTGCGCGGAGGCCCGGCAATGCACGCACGCCAGGTCGCACGCCTGCGTCACCTCCCAGATCACCAGCATCGGAGCTTGATCGAAGTTCATCCAGTCTCCATTTTAGCTGAACGTTGGCCCGCCCCACCATTACAATGGAAGGTTCCCATGGCAACCCGCGGTCTGTTCATCACCTTCGAGGGCATGGATGGTTCCGGCAAGACCACCCAGATGCACCGCCTGGCCGCCCGCCTGCGCGGCTTGGGCCGGACCGTGCTGGAAACCGCCGAGCCCGGCGGCACGCCCATCGGCATGAAGATCCGCCGCATCCTGCTGGATGCCGCCAACCAGGAACTCAGCCCCACCACCGAAGTGCTGCTCTATTTCGCCTCGCGGTCGCAGAATGTGGATGAGTGGATCGCACCCGCGCTGGATCGCGGCGAGGTCGTGCTCTCCGACCGTTTCACGGATTCCTCGCTGGTTTACCAGGGCTACGGCCGCAACCTCGGTGTGGAAACCATCGTCGCGCTCGAACGCATTGCCTGCCGCGGCCTCAAGCCCACACTCACCCTTCTGGTGGACATCGACGCGGAAACCAGCCTGGCACGCGCCCGCGCCCGCAACCTGGCGCAGCCGCACTGCGAAACCCGCATGGACGACCAATCCATCGAATTCCACCGCAGGGTTTACGAGGCCTACCACGCGCTGGCCGCGCGCGAGCCGGAGCGGGTCAAGTTGGTCGACGGGCGCGCCGATGCCGACGCCATCGAGCGCCAAGTTTGGAGCATCGTCAGCGCGTATGTTTGACAACTTCTGGGGCAACCCGCACGTCACGCTCGCACTGGAGCACATGATGGCGCACGAGCGCCTCGCGCAGACCCTGCTCTTTTCCGGTCCAGAAGGCGTGGGGAAGGCCACCTTGGCACGCCGCCTGGGCGCGCGCCTGCTGGGCCACCCCGAGCGGATCGAAGAGGACGATTTGAGCCTGCCGCACAACCTCGAGACCGTCGCCGCACGCGAGAAATGGCCCGCCGACAAGCGCAACGAGGACCCGCTGCTCTATTCCACGCACCCCGATTTCGTCACCTTCGCGCCCGACGGGCCGCTGCGCCAGATCTCCATCCAGCAGACCCGCCTCCTCAAGGACCGCGCACAGTACCTTCCCCACAAGGGCAGCCGGCGTGTTTTTCTGATCGACCGCGTGGACCGCGCCAACGATCAGGCTGCCAATTCCCTGCTCAAGACGCTCGAGGAGCCGCCTCCGCACCTGATCCTCGTCATGACGGCCGAAAACGCCTACGACCTGCTGCCCACCATCCGCTCGCGCGCCGTGCCGTTCCACTTCGCGCCGCTCTCGCGCGAGCAGATGCAGCAGTTCGCCGCAGCGCGCCATTTGGATCAGCCCGAGCGCCGCGTGGCGCTGGCCGCCGGCAGCCCGGGCCTCGCCGTTTCGCTCGATCTGGAGGCCCATGACAAGCGCCGCGCCGCCATGCTGGCGCTGGTGAAAGTGGCCGCTAACCTGGCGCCGTTCGGCTCGTGGGTTCCGGTTTCCGAGGCCATCGGCCGCAGCAAGAGCGAGAAGCTCGATTTGTATCTCAAGGCGCTCTACGAGCTGCTGCGCGACCTGCTGATCCTCGGCGAGGGCGGCGGCGAGGGCGAGATTCACAACCAGGATATCCGCGGCGACCTCGAAGCGCTCGCCAGCAGGCTATCATTTCCCTGGATACGCAAAGCCGTCGCGCAGGTGGATGAAATCTCCCAGCTCATCCGCCGCAACATTCAGAAGACCATCGCGCTCGATGCGCTGATCGCCGGACTGCGGGCAGCGTGATGATCATAAGGCACTTCCAATTCCGGTTCGTCTTCCTGTTCTCTTTTTCATTTTGTATCGGGCTGGCTCAGGGTCAGCCGCAGGCTTCGCCGGCGCCAGTTACGCCAGCAGCGCCCCCCCGGCACGACACCGTGGTCGTGACCGGCACTTATGAGCCTCTCTCGATCGAGGAAATCGACCGCTCGGTGACCCTTCTTCCGGCCCGCGAAATGGAACTGGTGCTGAACTCGCTGGTGGATCTGCTGCAACAGGATCCCTCGCTGGACTTGCAGGAACGCGCTCCGGATGGAGTACAAACCGATCTCTCCATCCGCGGAGCGAATTTCGAGCAAACCCTCGTGCTGCTCAACGGCCAGCGGCTGAACGACGTGCAAACCGGCCACCACGATATGGATATCCCGGTGCCGCTCGATTCGGTGGAACGGGTTGAGGTGCTGCGTGGATCGGGCTCCGCCATGTACGGATCGGATGCCTCCGGCGGGGTGATCAATGTGATTACGGCGCCCCCGGAGGGCCTCGAATTGCGGCTGCGGACAGCCGTGGGAAACGACGGCGTGAACCAGCAGCAAGCCTCTTTTTCCGATACATTCGGAAGCCTCTCGGAGCAACTCTCTTTCGCGCGCGATTTTTCTTCGGGCTTCATGCCCGACCGGGACTATCGAAACCTGCAACTGGCTTCGGACACGCACCTGATCACCGCATGGGGGCGTACCGATCTCACGCTGGCCTACATGGATCACTCATTCGGCGCCGCCGGGTTCTATGGCGACTATCCGTCCTGGGAAGACACGAAAACCTGGTGGGCGGGTTTCCAGCAGGCGCTCGGAAAGAAGACCATCGCCAGCTTTGCCTACCGGCGGCATAGCGACCTTTACGTCTTGTACCGCGACGACCCGTCGATTTACACCAACCACCACGCCGACGAAAGCGAACAAATGGCCGTGCGGCGAACGGAGACCGTGGCTACCGGCACAAACGTATACTACGGCGTCGAGGCGCTGCACGAATCCATCGTCAGCAACAATCTGGGAACTCATGCGCGCAGCCGCGGCGCGGCTTACGCGGCCATGGATTTCCGCGCGCTCCGGCGGTTTTCGCTTTCTCTCGCGGCGCGGGAGGAGGTCTACCGGGATTTTGCCGCAACGCTCTGCCCCACCATTGCCGGCGGCGTGTGGATTTCCGGGAAGCTGAAATTCCGGGCCTCCGCCAGCCGGGCATTCCGCGTGCCCACCTATACCGACCTCTATTACAACGATCCCGTCAACCATGGCAATCCCTACCTGCAGCCGGAAAGCTCATGGAGCTACGAAACCGGGATCGATTGGAATCCCGGCGGGCGCGTTCGCGCCGCTTTGACGCTGTTTCAGCGGCGGGAACACAACGACATCGATTATTACAGCACTTCGATTGACGGCCCTTGGCAGGCTTTGAACATCGACCGGCTGATATTCACGGGCGTGGAGAGTTCGCTACGGCTGGTCCTCACGCGCTCCGAGACCCTCGACCTCCGCTATAACTGGCTGCTGGGCGTCGAGGACACGGTACCTATTGGTTACACCAAGTACGCCTTCAATTACCCCACGGATTCGGCTGTGGTGGCGTGGCAGGCCAGCCTGCCGGGCGGCATCATGGCGCGCTCGCGGCTGAGCGTGCTCAACCGACGGGGCCGGGACCCGTACGCGCTATGGGACGTGTATCTCGCCAGTTCGCGGGGAAAAATCCACCCGTTCATACGGGTCGCGAATATCACAAGCACCACCTATCAGGAAATCCTGGGTGTCCCGATGCCGGGGCGCGAGGCCATGATCGGAACGGAATTGCTATTCCACGGGCATTAATTAACGTGAAGTGATTCTTCCGAGCGTTTCCCAGAACTCGGGGAATGAGACCGATGCCGCTTCCGCACCGTGGATGACCGAGTCGCCGTCGCCGCCCAGCGCCGCCACCGCAAAGGCCATGGCAATGCGGTGGTCGCCGAAGGAATCGAGTTCGGCGGCGCGGAACTTCCGGCGGCCGGGAATGACCATGCCGTCCGCCAACTCCTCGGCTGGGACTCCCATGCGGCGCAGGTTGTCGACCACCGTGCGGATGCGGTCGGTTTCCTTTATGCGCAACTCGGAGGCGTCTCTCACCGTGATCCCTTCCTCGGTGGCCGCGCCCAGCACCGCCAGCACCGGAATCTCATCGATGAGCGCCGCCGTGAGGCCGCCCGCGATGGTGCCGCCGCGCAATTCGGAATGCTCCACCAGCATATCGCCGACCAGCTCGCCGTTGCGGCTTTCGAGATTGAGGATGCGGATACTGGCTCCCATCCCGATCAGAAAATCGAGCAGCGCCGAGCGCGTGGGATTCAACCCCACTCCGCGGATGGCCAGCTTCGACCCCGGCGCGAGCAGCGCCGCCACGATGAAAAAGGCGGCCGAAGACAGGTCCGAGGGCGCTACCAGTTCGCGCCCCGTAAGCTTCGGCCGCCCCGCCACCGTGATCTTCCGGCGCTCCACGGTGACGTCCGCCCCGAATTCGCATAGCGCGATTTCGGTGTGGTCGCGCGACCGCGCCGGCTCCGTCACCGACGTAGCGCCCTCGGCATAGAGGCCCGCCAACAACACGCAGGTCTTCACCTGCGCGCTCGCCACCGGAAGCGTGTAATCGATGGGCCGCAATTTCGCGCCCCGGATTTCGAGCGGCGGAAACTGGTCCTCGCACGCGCCGATGCTCGCGCCCATTTCCGCCAGCGGCTGCATGATGCGCCGCATGGGCCGCCGCGAGAGCGATTCATCGCCGCCCATGCGCGTGCGGAACGGCTGTGCCGCCAGAATGCCCGAAAGCATTCGTATGGTCGATCCGGAATTGCCGGCGTCGAGATCATGAGCCGGCTCGCGCAGCCCCTCGAGCCCCTTCCCGCGAATCACGAACTCCGTCCCCGCGTCTTCCACCTCGATTCCCAGCGCCCGCACGCAGCCCAGCGTCGAATGGCAATCCGCGCCCGTCGAGTAGTTGCGGATGCGCGTCTCGCCCTCGGCGATGGCCGCAATCAGAGCGTAGCGGTGAGAGATGGATTTATCACCGGGCAGCACGATGTCGCCCGTGATCGCCGAAGCAGGAGAGATCCTCTGTTGCATGGCTCAGTCTCCCATTCCGATCAGTTCCAGCAGCGCCCGGCCTGCCCGTTTCATCGCGGAGGCCGGCAGCCGCAGGAGCGGCCCGCGCACCAGCCGGCGGTTATCGATTGCCCTGAGCTGATCCATGAGCAAGTCCGAGTCGTGGGGCAGCCGGCCCGCGGCCGAAACGCGGATTCTCAGCGGCTCCGCATCATCTACCAGCCTGGTGCTGAGCGGGATCACGTATGTAGACGGATGATCCGCGTCGAGCAGTGCTTGCGACTGAATAATCAGGACCGGGCGGGTCTTGCCCGGCTCGGTTCCGTGCGGCGGGTTCAAGTCGGCCAGCCAGATCTCACCGCGGTTAGGCATCCGGATCTCGCTCGATAGCGGCGAATTCGGCGTTCACCCGCATGCTTTCCTCCCGCACGCGCTTGGAGACTTCAGCCAGCCTCTCGGCCCGCAGCCGCGCGGCGGTCCTTCGGTTCATGCGCCGGATGGCAACCCGAATGTACTCGGCCCGCGAAATCCGCAGCCGATCCGCGAAACGGCCGCTCTCATCCAGCATATCGTCGGGTAGCTTCAGGGCGATGGACCTCATGGATATCTCCTGGAGATATTCTAACATGAGTCGGCGTGGCTGCCGGTCCGAACGAGAATCAACACGGGAACACTTTCCATCCCGCACCGTACACTATAGTCAGGGTTAATGGCGTTAACCGGCCTCATGACGGAAGCTCTCCTGCTCGGCGTTTCCTCTGGTCCGGTCTGCCTGGCTTCGTGCAGTCCCGTTCTGGTGCCCGTGCTGGCCGCCGAACAAAGGTCTCCGCGCGGCACGGGCGCGCTTCTCGCGCAGTTTCTGTGTGGCCGGCTGGCCGGTTACCTGGGCTTCGCCTGCATCGCCTGGCTTCTGGGTCTCTCGCTGCGTTTCCAGCCGCGCGACCAGGCATTGATCTACGGCCTCGCCGACCTGGGCCTCGCCATCTTTCTGGGTGGCTACGCCTTGGCCATGCGCGCGCAACCGGCGGCGTCCTGCGACCAGCCGTGCCCCGCCGCTCGGGCGCGCCTTTTTGCGCACCGATATCGGAGTTTCGCATCTGTTATTCTTGGATTTGTGAGCGGACTGACGTTGTGCCCGCCGTTCGTCGCCGCCGGAGTGCGCGCCGCGGAAAGCGGAGGGCTGGCCCATGCTCTCCTGTTCTTTCTTTGGTTTTTCTTCGGCACATCCGTCTGGTTCGCGCCCTCGGTGGGTCTCGGCTTGTTGCGCCGGTTCGCCGCCATCGGCGTGGTAGCGCGGCTTACGTTGTTTCTGCTGGCCGGTTATTACGGGTACCTGGCCTTAATTGTGTTGGGAAGGGTCTTCTTTCATGCCTGATCGCGGCTTACATACTCCTCGCAGTAGCGTCGGGAAATCTCTGCTCCTCACCCTGCCCATCCTGCTCTGGTCGCTGCTGATGTTCTCCCGCACGCTGATCGAGCCCGGCCGCGCCCCCAAGCTGGCCGCTGGCGTGACCCTGGTCTTCATGGTGGCGTTGTTCTTCCAGATGATGCGGACGCTCGAAACCCACCGCTGGCGCCGCTATTTCTTCGTGGCGTTAGGCTTCCTTTTCCCGGTCGGGTTCATCTGGCAATTGTTTGCCCTGCGCGGTTCCATGAGCATTCCCGTCGAGCGCATGATCTCCGGCGACACGCCCTTCTGCTTTCTGGCCATCCCCATGATGATCCTGCCGGCGGCCATTGCCAAAACGGTCATTTTCCCAGGCTCCATTCTGCCGACGGCCTCCAACCCGCACGCCATCGCCGCCATGGTCGCCATCTGGCTGGCGGCCACCCTGGTGCTTGGCAAAGGATGGTGCAGCTATGGCTGCTTCTTTGGCGGGATTGAAGAGGGCTTTGCGGCCATTCCCAAGAAGCCGCGCATCCGCCGCATCGACCCGCGCTGGCGCTGGATGCCCTGGGCCGTGCTGGCAGCCATTGTTCTGCTTTCGGCCGCCACTCTCGAGCCCGTCTATTGCATGTGGCTGTGCCCCTTCAAAGCGGTCACCGAGTACCCCGCGGTGCGATCGTTCGAAACGGCCGTGCAGATGGGGATCTTCATAACTTTGTTCCTCGGCCTCGTCGTGGTGCTGCCGCTGCTCACCAAGAAGCGCACGCAATGCAGCTTCCTCTGCCCGTTCGGCGCGTTCCAGTCCATCTTCAACAAGACCGGCGCCTTCGATATTCGCATCGACCAGTCCAAATGTAAACCCTGCGTGCTCTGCGAGAAGGCTTGTCCCACCATGTCGATCACCCCGGAGGCGGTCCAGTCCGGCAAGCCGCTGATGTCCTGTATGAAATGCGGCGCCTGCGTGGATGCCTGCGTCCGGGACGCGGCCGTGTGGCACATCAAGGGAACGGACTCCGGAGCGTCCTCCGAGCGGGCGCGCCTGATGCACCTGTACTCCGCCTGGGCTTTCGCCGTGATGTTCGGCGGGAGCATTATTGCGGGCACCCTGGAGAAGATCTTCGGAGTTCTTGCCTGAAGGAGGCCGATCGTGAAAAAACTACGCTCCATTCTGGGCAATTCCGGCGCGGTGCTCACCCTGGCGCTGGCCGCGCTCACTCCGTTTCTCCTTTACGGATGGTTCCAGAGCGCCATTGGCGCCGCGCACTTGCGCATCGACCCCACATACTCCGGCGGCGAAATCTCGCACGTCATTGAGCGCCAAGGTTACCGGATTGTGGTGAACCGCCCCGTGCCGCGGCGGTCCCCTTTGCAGCGCATCGGCCCCTTTGTGCAGATCACCTGGACTCCCGCCGACAGGCTGCCCGCGCGCCTCTCCGACGAAGTGGACCTGGATGGCGACGGCGTACCCGATGTGCGCGTGGCCATCGACACCCAGAACCTGGTGGTGGATGTGACGCCCCTCGGCGCGCGCTACCGGCCCATGCACAGCCGGGGTGTAACGTCCTTCTCCGCCCTGATCGCGCGCGTCAAGGACGGGATCGTGGTGCGCATCCCGATCGGTCAGGAAAGCTCGGCCTTCTTGACGCAGTCTCTGAATGGGATTATCATCTAAAGGTCTCAAACTCCGGATTCTCGCCGCAGCGCCGGATCCGGCTGATTGGGCTTCTGGCCGAGAACGTCCGGCGTTACGCCAGCGGGATGCCGCTGGTAAACGTGGTCGACACGACAAGCAGCGCGCTTACTGATAACGTGAAGGTCCAACATATGAAAAAAGCGCTTTGGTTTCTCCTCCTTTCGTTCGCCGTCCTTTTCGTCGCGGCCTGTTCGAAGCAACAGGGCTGGTATCCGCACGAGGGTGGCTTGCTCCACTACCGGGTCATGATCCGGTTCGGACAGGAACCGGATACGCTGCCCGAAGGCTGGAGGTATGGCCGCTTGTCGGCTGTCGCCGTGGCCGCGGATGGCACGGTGTACGCGGGCCAGCGCGGTCCCTTAGCCGACCCCATCGTAGTCTTCGATGCCAAGGGGAAATTCCTCCGCTCCTTCGGCAAGGGTGTGTTCAACATCGTTCACGGGTTGCGCGTGGACAAGAATGGCCACTTGTGGGCCACCGATACCGGCTTCCACCAGGTCTTTGAGTTCACCCCCGAGGGCCAACTTGTGCGTAGCTTTGGCACCAATGGAACGCCGGGCGCAACCCACGACACATTCAACCGTCCCACCGACATTGCGTTCTTGCCCAACGGCGATTTTTTCGTCTCCGACGGCTATGGCAACTCCCGCGTGGTCAAGTTCTCCAGCGACGGCAAGTACCTGATGGAATGGGGCAAGCGCGGCACCGGACCGGGAGAATTCAACACCCCCCATGCCGTGAGGGTCGATTCCCACCAGAACGTCTATGTCAGCGACCGCGAGAATAATCGTATCCAGATTTTCGATTCCAATGGCAACTTCCTCCGGATGTGGACCCATCTCGGGGCTACCCAGGGAATGGACATCTCGCCAGATGACCAACTGTGGATCATCACGCACCGAAACAATCTGGAGAACCTGGCCTACGATACGCTGGCGGGGCGGATCATGCACGTCGACATAAATACGGGCAAGATTCTAGGCTCCATGGAAAGTCCCGGGCATTGGCTTTCGCTCGGCCAGAACGGCGATATCTTCATCGGCAGCCTGACCGGCAACGTTTTTCGATGGTATCCGGGATGGGTGGAAGGCATGAGTGAAACGGCGCCCGGCGTCGTGAAGTAGAAAGAAAACCACGGAGAAGTTTATGAATATCAAACGAATCGTCCTGCCCGCCGCTGTGGGCACCATGTTATGCCTGGTTTCGGCACAAGCACAAACGACGGCGCCGCCGATTACCAAGCCGCTGCACCTTTACAACACGGCCAAGCAGAAGCTGCTCGAAGGCAAACAGATCTTCAGCTTCACGCAAACCAAGATGGACCCGGCCGCCTATTGCGAGGCGGCCAAGCACTACGACTACACCTGGTTTGAGATGCAGCACAGCACGCTGGAGTTCGCCGATATCGAGAAGATGATCGGCACTTGCCCGGGGGTTCCCGCTATTCCCATGGTCCGGCTGCCGGACGCGCAGGAATGGCACATCCAACATGCTACCGACGTCGGCGTGCTGGGAGTGATTGTTCCCACGGTGGATGACGTCAGCCGGGCTCGCGAGGGAGCCCAGTGGGCACGGTATCCGCCGTACGGAAGGCGCAGTTCGGGCGGGGGCCTGTATTCGACACTTTGGGGCATCAACGGTGTCAACTACCGGACCACCATCGATGAGAACATGCTGGTGGTGATTATGATCGAGACCCCGACCGGTGTCGCTAATGCGTACGATATCGCGTCGGTGCCCGGTGTGGATGTCGTGATCGTCGGGAACAACGATCTGAGCCAGTTTTCGGGATTCCCGCAGAACTCCCCCCAATACCAGGCGATGATCACCAAGATTCACGACGACGTTAAAAAGGCGGGCAAGATCTTCGGCCAGGCCAACGCGACGTACGCGAAGGGCCATCCGCTGAGCAACGACGCCTTCTTCTTCCAGAACGGTCCATCGAACGATGGCTGGGTGAATCCCGCCGGAGGCCGCGGCGGCCGTGGCCGCGGTGGCCGCGGCGACCCGAACGCTCCGCCGCCTGGAGAGCGGTAGCGGCGCGCAGTTCACCAGCAGGGCCGGCGGGGTGCTATAAAGGAATCGGAATACCTGATTTTCGCCGGCCAGGCGGGGGAGTTGCGTATGGACCGAAATCCGGGCACCAGTCGCCGCAATCTCCTGCGTGCCTGCCTGGCCGGTGCGCTCCCCGGCCGCGCCGCCGTCCAGGGCAAGTCGAAAGTCGTCATCTCCCGCGATTCGTCGCTGCGGCCATCGGGCGGCGCTGTCGATTCCAGCCGTCTCCTGAAAGTGCTCGACCGCGCCATCCAATCCATCTATGACGCCGATTCGCCGGTTGAGGCTTGGAAGCGAATCGTCCGGCCCGGCGAGGTGGTCGGACTGAAAGTCAACTGCCTGGCCGGCCGCGGCGCTTCGACCAATACGGTGCTGGTGGAGGCCGTATGCGAGCGGCTCCAGCAGGCGGGAATTCCGCCGAAGAACATCGTCATCTGGGACCGCCTGAATTCCGACCTCGAGAGCGCCGGATTCCAGGTGGCCTCTCGCAAAGATCGCATCCGCGCGATCGGCAACGATGCCTCCGGATACGAAACCGACCTGGCAATCTACGGGAGCGTGGGGAGTCTCCTCTCCACTACCCTGACGCGAATCTGCGACGCCGTAATCAACCTGCCGGTGCTCAAAGACCATGGCATTGTGGGTGTAACCATGGCCCTCAAGAACCTGTTCGGCGCCATACACAACCCCAACAAGTACCACATCACTGCGGGCGATCCCTACGTCGCCGATGTCAACATGCTGCCACCCATCCGCCAGAAGCTGAGGCTGACTATCTGTGACGCCATCACGCCCCAGTACGAAGGCGGACCTTCTTATATGCCGCAATGGTCCTGGCCATTCAACGGCGTAATCGCTTCCCGCGACCCGGTGGCGCTGGATTACACGGGGTGGCAGATCATCGAACAAAAACGGGCCGAGAAGGGGATCGAGTCGTTGCGGGATGTCAAGCGGGAACCGGCCTACATTGCGAGGGCGGCCGATGCGCAGCACAAGCTCGGAACCAACGACCCCAACCTGATCGAGAAGGTGGAGATCTGAAGCTATGGACCGCAGGGCATTTCTCAAGACCGCTACGCTGCCTTGTCTGGCAGCGTGCGCCGCGGAAAGCGCCGTAGCGAAGCCCGCGGCCAACGACGCGCAATTCACCATCGAAGCGCGCTTCTACGAGAAGCTGCCCTATAAGAAGATCAAGTGCAAGCTTTGCCCGCGCGAATGCGTCATCGACGACCATGAGCGCGGTTACTGCGGGGTGCGCGAAAACCGCGGCGGCACTTACTATTCGCTGGTATACTCCCGCGTCTGTTCCGCCCACGTCGACCCCATCGAAAAGAAACCCTTCTTCCATTTCGTCCCCGGCACCATGGCATTCTCCCTGGCCACGGCGGGCTGCAACGTGAATTGCAAGATGTGCCAGAACTGGGAGATTTCCCAGTCCCGGCCCGAACAGGTCGAGAACACCTATCTTCCTCCCCAGAGCGTGCCCGCTCTGGCGCAGCGGTATAACTGCCCTTCCATCGCCTATACCTACAGCGAGCCGGTGGTTTTTTGCGAGTATGTCTTGGATACCGCGGAGGCCGGCCGCGCCGCAGGCGTGAAGAGCGCGGTAGTCAGCGGAGGCTACATTCAGGAAGAGCCGCTGAAACAGTTGTGCCGCCGCGTGGACGCCATTAAGATAGACCTCAAAGCGTTTTCCGAGAAGTTCTACAAAGAAGTGGTCAACGGCGAGCTAAAGCCCGTGCTCAACACGTTAGTCAACATTCGCAAGCAGGGAACCTGGAACGAGATCGTCTACCTGGTAATCCCCACTTTGAATGACTCCGACCAGGAGTTCAAAGGTCTTGCCCGGTGGGTCAAAACGGAGTTAGGCCCGGACGTTCCGCTGCACTTCTCGCAATTCCATCCGGAGTATCTCCTGAAGAACCTTCCGCCGACGCCCGTGCCGACCCTCGAGCGCGCCAAAGCCATCTGCGACGCCGAAGGGCTTCACTACGTCTACATCGGCAATATTCCCGGCCATCCGGCCGAGAGCACCTACTGCCCCAAGTGCCGTCGCGTGGTGGTGGAGCGCGCTGGCTTCGCGGTGAGGGCCATTCACCTCAACCGGGGTAAGTGCCAGTTCTGCCAACAAGCCATCCCCGGAGTTTGGGACGGATTACTTCACTTATGAGAACTCTAACTGTGGTTGTCATCGCGCTCGCTTTGGTAGCGGGGTTTGTTCTGGTCCGACCCAGGAGCGCCAGCTCCGCCGATTCCGCCAAAGTGCGGCCCGCCGCGGTCGCCGGATCGTTCTATCCGGCCGACCCCAACGTACTTGGGAAAATGGTGGACGGCTTCCTCGCGAAGGCCACGCCTCCGCCACTTACCGACGTGGTGGCACTGGTCGCGCCCCACGCCGGCTACGAGTACGCCGGGCAAGTGGCCGCGTACTCCTATGCCTTGCTCAAAGGCCGTAAGTTCGACCGCGTGGTGGTCATCGCGCCATCGCATTACGAAGCTTTCGGTTTCGCGTCGGTGTTCGACGGCGCTGCCTACTCGACACCGCTGGGCCAGGTCCCGGTGGACCGGGCGTTCGCCGCCAAGCTGGCCACCATGAGCAAGCTCATCAAGCTTTCGGGGCTTGGGCACACGCCCACGCCCGACAAGCCGGAACACGCTCTGGAAGATCAGCTCCCGTTTCTCCAGCGCGTGCTCGGACAGTTCCAGCTTGTGCCCATCATCATAGGAGATCAGAGCTATGAAACCTGCCGCGCGCTGGGCCTGGCGCTCGCCAAGCTGATGCAGGGCACCAACACCCTGATCGTCGCCAGTTCCGACCTCTCGCACTACCATCCCTATGCCGAGGCCGTGAAGATAGACCACAAGACCTTGAAGGCCATCGAGGAGTGGGACTACCTCAGCATGGCGCGCAACTTCGACCCGAACGTGAACGTCTGGGAAGCGTGCGGCGGATATCCGATCATAGCCACCATGATCGCGTCCGAGCGGCTGGGAGCCTCGCAGGCCAAGGTGCTAGACTACGCCAACTCCGGCGATGTAGCGGCCGGCGACAAGACCCGCGTGGTAGGCTACGGCGCCGTGGCCTTCGTGAAAGCCCCGGCGCGTGCCGGCTCGAGCGAGGCGCCCTTCTCCCTCAGCCAGCGGGAGAAGGACGAGTTGCTCAAGATCGCCCGCAAGTCCGTGGAAAGCGCCGTGAGAGATCACAAGCAGTACGAGTACTCGCCACCCGTGGGGCTGGAGGCGCTGGCGCAGGAGCGCGGCGCGTTCGTCACCCTCAGGGAAAACGGCCAACTGCGCGGCTGCATCGGCTACGTAGCTCCCATGAAGCCTCTCTCGGTTACCGTTCGGGACGTGGCCACCTTCGCCGCCTTGAGGGACACGCGCTTCCGGCCCGTCTCCGCCAGCGAACTGGGCGCGCTGGAGTATGAAATCTCGGTCCTTTCTCCGCTCCGCCGCGTGCTGGACGTCAAAGAGATCCGCGTGGGACAGCATGGTCTGATCATGAAGAGAGGCGACACCGAGGGGTTGCTGCTCCCCCAGGTTCCGGTAGAAGAGAAGTGGGATCGCACCACATTTCTCCAGGAGACTTGCTACAAGGCCGGTCTGCCCAAGAATTGCTGGCAGGACGCGGACACCGACATCTTCCGGTTCACCGCGCTGGTCTTCAGCCCTGGGAACTCGCTTCGGACATCCGACGAACCGCCATTCCAGCCGGGGCCAAGCTCACAATCGCTGCCAGCACGGCCGTTTTGAGGAAGCCGAACACCGGGATCAGGTAGACGCTGAACAGTACCGCTCCGAGGCATGAGCCCGCCAGATCGAGCGCGTAAAGTGTTCCCGGACTGCGCCCGTGGCTGCTCGAGAAGAAAATCCGGCTGGCAAGCGGAAACTCGAATCCGCCCAGCATTCCGCAAAAGAGTGCCAAAACGGGAAACAGCACTTGGCCGCCGGTCACCTGGGTAGCGGCTTCGAAGACCGCGTAGAGCAGCAGTGGAGCGCTGGCAACGCCGAGTTGCAGTAATACGAGGGTTCGCATTTCGCGAGGCGCCGGCGCGCGCAAAGCAAGCCAACTCCCCAGCGCCATGCCGGCCATGAAGGCGGCAATGATGACGGCAAGCTGCTGGTAGACGTACCCGTAGATCGCCTGGAACGCCAGCAGCAGCAACATCTCCAGACCGATCAGCGTGAAACCCATGGCGGCGGTGCAACATGCGGCAGTGGTTTCAGGCCGCTGCTTCCTTGCCACCAGCACCAGCAAGAGCACCCCCACCGCGCCCGCTAAGCCGCGAAAGCTGACGCTCGCCATGGCGCGAAAAAGGTCGCGGTAACCATGGTTGAAGCGGCTGCTCCAGAGCGCCACGTCGAAGTAGTAAGCCACCGGCGCAAAGTCGCGGTTCACGGGCGTCTCCGGCCGCGGCTGGATCTGCCGGTCGAGGTCGGCCATGCGATCCGGCATCATGCGAAAGGGAATGTAATACTCGCGCACATAGCTGGTTTCGAGGCGCCGCGCCCGCAGCCGCGCCAGCAACTCTTCGGAGCCAGCCGCCAGAACCCCCGATCGCCCGGCGGCGAAGAAGTGAACGGTCTCGCCGGGAATCGCCGTGACCTCGGGAAACACCACGCGCAGGGTCTTGTAGATCGACCGCAGAAATGCGGCGAGTTCCGGGCTGATGTAATCCTCCGCCGCCGTCAGCCGCAGCGCGAGGATGCCACTCCCGGTGAGTTTTCTGGCCGCCTCGCGGAAGAATTCCAGCGTGTAGAACCGGTTCAACTGCGCGGTCTGCGGATCCGGCAAATTCACGATGATGACATCGAAGGTGGATGCCGTGGTCTTCAAGAACAGGCGGCCGTCGGTCACGTGTACGCGCACTCGCGGATCGCTCCGTATGGGATCCCATTCCTTGGGGAAATACTTTCGCGCCAGGTCCAGGATGGCGGGGTCGAGTTCCACATAATCGATCCGTTCAAGGCTGGCGTGTTTGATCGCTTCGGCCAGGCTTCCGTTGACGCCCCCGCCGATCAGCAGAAGGCTTCGCGGCGAAGGGTGCTCGAGCAAGGCGTAATGCACCGCTTCTTCCGCCGCCGCCGGGTCGGGTACGTTAAAAAGGTTCAGACCGTTCTCGTAAAGACTGCTGGCGCCTTCCGTCCGGACCACCGCCAGGTTGCCATAGACCGAGTTGCGCGTCGTCACCAGGCGAAAGCCGCGCCAGAAGCGCTCGAGGGAAATCGTTTCCAGCCTCGGGAGACCGAAAGGAAGCGCCAGCAACACGGCCATGCCGGTGAGTGCGCCCATCGCCGCGCCGCGAGCCAGCCGCGCGCGGATCGCCAGGCCCGCCGCAGCCAGAAGATTGAGCAGGCCCAGCCCCAATGCAATCTCGAGCGGGGCGACATATCGCACCAGCACCAGGCCCGCCAGAATGCCTCCGGCGGCGGACCCCAGCGCCTCCAGCAGGTACACCGAACCGGTGGCTTCCCCCGTCGAAGTGGCCGCCTGGTCCGCGTGGAGCCTGCTGCCGGCGGCGAACAGCGCGCCTGAAAGGACCGAGAACACGCTCAACGTCGCCAGCGAACCGAGCAGCATTGTCCCGGGCCCCAGGCTTTCTCCCGGCACCGTTTCGAGCACGGATCTGCTCGCCCGCACAGCCAGGATGGTCGCGGGCAGCGCCACCGCTACCAGCGCCTCCAGCCCGGCCATCAGGCGTCGGGATTCTCGTGTCCGCGCAGCCAGGCGGCCGGCCATGCCGCTGCCCGCGGCGGTCCAAAACAGCCAGCTCGCCAGCATCAGCCCGAGTGAGATCTCGTTACCGCAAAAGACCACCATCAGCTCGCGCATGAGCACGATCTGAGCAATGGCCGCGGTGAAGCCGATCAGGACTAGAACCGGCCGAACTCCGACTCTGTCTCTCACCACGCCCCAGATGTTCCGCACCTGCGCCGACTACGATTACTCATGGCTTTGCCCCGCATCGTCGCGGACCCACGTCTGCGAGCGCCCGAACAGGGAAAGGCCCAGATAGCCCCGCACCGAGAGCTTGCGGCCCTGGTCGATCAGGCGCATCTTACAGCGGTACACCGAGCCGTTCTTGGGGTCGAGGATGTCGCCTCCGGTGTACTCCTCGCCGTCTTTCTTCATTCTGCGAACGACCACCATGCCGGTCACCGGTTGGCCCTTGCGTTCGTCGCTGCACTTGTCGCAGACGCTGACGTCGGCCGGATCGACCAGCGTTTCCACGCGGCCAAACAGCAGACCCTTCTCTTCGTACAGCAGGACGATGGCTTTGGCCTTGCCGGTTTTATCGTCGAAGGTCCGCCAGCGGCCGGCGGGCGTGGCCGCGGAGTCCGCGGCCCGTAGGGCCAGAGCCGAGAGGCAAAGGACAACCGCCAAGGTGCGAATCACGTCTCAATATACTGCACCGTAGGGCCGGCTTGCCACGCTAAACTGAGGATGTGGGCCCGTAGCTCAGGTGGATAGAGCATCAGCCTTCTAAGCTGAGGGTCGCTGGTTCGAGTCCAGCCGGGCCTACCAAATCTTTCCGCAACTTACGAACCACTGAATCCGCCCTCTGGGTGCAAAGGGTCTCCAAGCCGTCCATGATCGGCTCTCGCCGCTGGCACGCGAGCATCTGCGCGGTTCTCGGGTGGAGATTGCACGACGGCATCGGACGCTGAAGCCCAACACCTCGAGGTTGGGCTCGAGGTTGGGCTCGAGGTTGGGCTCGAGGTTGGGCTTTTCTATTTCATGCCCTCCTGCTATACTCCGGCCAAATGCGATACCTCGATATGGCGGCAGCGGTCGCGGGGCTCTGCGCCTTTGGACTTACGCTTTACGAGGCCTTCGCGAAGGAGGAATACACCGCCGCGGGTGTCTGCTTCGGCGTGTTCGTTGCATGTTGCGTCGCCTTCCTACGGCTGCGAAAAAGCAAAGGGGGCACCGGGGCTGGAGTGAACCAGACCCAACGCTCCGGCAAGAACTCGGTGAACATCCAGATAGCGGGTAACGCTGTTTTCGGGGTGGATGCCTCGAAAGGGTCTGACGCGCAAGGGCCAAAGTTGGCTTGCGAGTTTCTCCAGGTTTTCGTGGACCCTCGCTTCACAGAAGGCGCAGATGGCGAAACGCATCTTGATACCTTCATCACCACAAGCCTTGCGATTACTAACAAGACAGGGCCTCCGATTGCGATCCGGGACCTTCGTCTTGAGGCGGTCGACACAAATGGCACGCACTATCCAACGAGAAATCTCTCTGCCCATCAGCGTACTCTTATAGACGCTACTCTCCGGTTACCCCGGCGCGATGAACGGGGAATGCCCCATCCCTCGGAGACGCAGATTCACGCGCTGCTAAATATCGAAGCGTGCAAGGGCAAACGTATCGAGCTTGGGGAAGCTTGCCAGGGCTGGCTGCGTTGCACAACGGACCACCTCGCGGAAGCCAAAATCGTAAGGCTGCGGCTCACCGTGGTGGACTCGCTTGGCGCAGTTCACCAGTTCGAGACTGCGGCTCCTTGGATAACCGAGGGAACGCTTTCCAACGAGCCACTGCCATGAAGGTGAGCACCTTTGGGCGATAAGGACAAGCAATCCCAAAGGCCGGAGAGGGATCGACCCTCATACAAGCGGGAGACAATGTCAGCATTACAGTTGGGCTGTCCTACGCCGACATGATGCGGATTGTGGCGGAGGAGCGAGAGCGAAACGTTCAAGAAGTCTGGGAACGATCCCGACAGCTACTACGCGAGGCCGGAGTCCATCCAAGACGTATTTCCGATAAGATCCTGATTCCTGCTACCAGCTATGCTTCACTTGACAGCGATTCATTTCTTCGGGAACGATGGGCTACCCTCTTGGCTCGCGCCCAAACGCCCGGAACCGATGACGAAACCCTATCGCTATACGTGGAGGTCCTAAGGAGCCTCAGGAGCCGAGATGCCCAATTGTTGAACGCCATGCAGCATTCATGCAATGCGGGCTCGTGGAATACCCTGTGTTGCAAAGGAGCGATTCTCGGACACTTTCAGTACGACCCCTACACCGGCGAGGGACCACGGGTAGGAGATGCCGATGCGGTGTTCCGCGTCTTTCAGGAATGTGTTCTTCCTCCCAGTACGCCCGACGTCCAGAAATCGACAGACGGTTCGGACGAAGTTCTCGCGCAGTGGCATGACCGCTCAGAATTTCTCATTTCAATGGAGAACCTAAAGCGGCTCTCGCTGATAACCACCAAATCGGAGCCGATTGTACCAGCAGAGTGGGCTTCGGCTTTACCACCCTCGGACCCTAATTCACAACTGATCTACTACCTCACACCCTTCGGCGTCGGGTTCCTGGCGGCATGCACTCAACGCTCAGGCTCCGGCGACAAATGACCGATTTTCTGAAGCAGAGGCAGCAGGCCGGGGATCATCCCACCAATGTTCAAGGCGAGAGGGTTGAAATCCATCACCACCAGTTACGGCCTTACCCTGGCTGACGTGCGGCAGAAACCCCTTCCGGCGTACAATTCGATCAGCGGAGGTTGCTATGCCACTCTTGGAGAAACTGCGCAATTTCCTCGAGGCGAATCACGCCGCGTACACCCACACCGTTCATCCCACCGCCTTCACGGCCCGCGAGGTCGCTTCGGCGGAGCACCTGCCCGCACGGGAGGTCGCTAAAACCGTCGTCGTGTTCGGTGACAACGGATATCACATAATGGTGGTCCCAGCCACCAGGCTGGTCGATTTTCAGGAGGTCCGCCTCACGCTGGGGCTCGCCCACGCGCGGCTGGCCACCGAGGAGGAACTCGGCAGGCTTTTTCCGGATTGCGAACTGGGCGCGATGCCGCCCATCGGAAGCCTGTACGACCTTCCCGTGTACCTCGACAGCAGCCTCGCTGGCGAGGACATGATCGCTTTCAACGCGGGAACGCATCACGATGTCGTTCACATGCGCACCGCAGAATACCGGGCGCTGGTCCGTCCGACGGTCGTCTCACTGGCGCGCGTGGAGGCCGCGCGGCACGGTTGGTAATCCAGACGGGCCGGCCCCTACTGACCCGATCCTTCGAGCGCTGCCCTCAGCGCCGGCCTGAGCCGATCGGAGACCACAAACAGGTTCTCCGGGTACCGGCGATAAGTCAGCATCTGGCTGTAAATGGCTCCTTCCATGCTGTTGTTCAGAGCCAGCCCCGCCAGGTATTGCAGGCGCAGGTTGCCATCCAGGTTGATCTCGGCGTCCACCAGCCAGGACCTCAAATCCGGACCCTGCCCGGCATAGGTTGAAAGCAGCGCGATCGCCGAGCCGAATCCTACCTCGCGCATCGACGCGGCCACGCGCGCCTGGTCCGGGCGTTCCAGTTTCTCTTGCAGTTGGTCCACGTCGATCCTGGTGGCCTCGGCCTGCCCCAGCAGCACGGTGTCATAGCCGCCCCCGGCGGTGTCGTTGCCCCAGATGGTCCCGTTGGGAAAGACGTCGAAGAAGGTGGCCAGCTCGCTCTTCACCGTGCTTAGGTCGCTCTCGTACAATGGCACCCACTGAGTGACAATGCCGCCGGGGTTCAAATGCTGCTTGACTAACTCAAAGTACTCCTTGGAATAGAGCGTGGCGCTGCCTTTGACCCACGGATGAATCGGGTCGGAGGTTATCACATCGAACTTTTCCTGGGTCGTCAGGACGTAGTGGCGCGCGTCGTCGTAAACCATTTCGACGCGCGGGTCGTGCAGCACGTTGTTGTTCTCCCGGCCGAAGTAGCGCGTCGCCACCGGCGGAATCATCCGCTCCATTTCACAGATGACGATTCTCTGCACCTCGGGGTGCAGCACAAACGAGCCCGCGGTCACACCCGCGCCGAACCCCACCACCAGCACCGAACGGGGCTTGGAGTGCAGCAGCGCAGGCATGTGGCCGAGCATCCGTTGCAGCCGCATGTCGTACGGTTCCGTGGAAGCCTCCACCTTGCCGCTGACGTGGAACTGCACCGCCCCGTCGTCCCACCGCGATATGGCGATGGACGCGTTCATGCCTTCGCCCGCGTAGAGAATTTCGGAGTGGTTCGCCGAGAGCGTGATTCGGCGGCCATAGGCGATCAGCATGGATGGAACCCCGGAGACGCTCATGGCCAAGAGAACGGCGCCGACCGTAGCGGCTGCCAGCAAGAGCGCGCCGGCTTTCATCCGCGGGGGCCACTCGAGCGGCGCCAGCGCAAACAGCGCGCTCACCGCGGAGAGCAAGATCAGCACGCGCTCGCACCCTTGCGTGCCCACGGCGGGAATCAGCAACATGCTGAACGCGAGGGCGCCCACAATCGCGCCGGCGGTATTGGCCGCGTAAATGCCCCCCACCATTCGCCCGGCATCGCCGCCGCGCGAGGCCACCGCCCCCAGCGCCAGCGGAAAACTGGCGCCCCACAGCAACGCCGCCGGCAGGATCGCCCAAATCGCACGCGCCAGGTCGATTTGGAACGTGTACCACGGGCTGGTGGAAAGCAGGGGGTTGATGGGCCAATACGGCAGCGAGTTGGCCAGCATGTACGCCGTCCATGCGACCGCCCCGGCAAGCAGCAGTTGGCACCAGCCGATGGCCATGCGCGGCCGGGCCATCCCGCGCACCAGCGCCGCCGCCACGCCGCTGCCCATCCCCAGGCCCGCCAGGAACACCGCCAGAATGATGGAAAACGTGTAGACCGTGGCGCCCAGCAGCAGCCCTAACAGGCGCGTCCAAACCACCTCTGCGCCCAGCGCGCACGCTCCCGAGAGCGCGATGGTTACATAGATCGGCCATGAACCTGCCGCCGGCGCAGCTTCCGCCGCCGGCGTCGCGGGCTGTTCTGGAGCCGCAGCTTGGTGTGGCGTCCTCGAGGCCATGCCGAAACTGATCAAAGCCACCGCCCCGTTGATGGCCGCGGCCACCAAAGTCGCCGTCGCCATGTCATGGACGCGCAGCAGGTAGAACCCCGCCAGCAGGCAACCGAACACGGCCCCCGCAGTGTTGCCGCCGTACAACAAGCCCATCCAGGAAACTCCCTCTGGAGTGGTTTCGAGCCACCGCGACGCGGCCGGCAGCGATGCGCCCATCAGCACCGTGGGCGGCAGCAGGCAGGCCGCCGCCACCACCGCGCGCAGCAACATGGCCGGCAAACCGTGCCCCATCGCCGCCACGTAAACCTGGTCGACCAGAGGCATTCCGAACAGCACCAGGATGCCGCAGATTCCGATTCCCATTTCCACCAGCGCATAAACGCGCAAAGGATGCTGCCGTCGCACGGAGAGGATGCGCGGCAGAGCCATGCTGCCCAGGCACAACCCGCCCATGAAAGTGGCCAGCAATACAGCCAGTGAAACCGCGGTGGAACCAATCACCAGTTGCAGCAACTGGTACCAGACGATTTCGTAAATCAGCGCGGAACAACCGCTGCCGGCGAACAACAGCAGCAGCAACGGAAGGAAGCGGCGCGACGCCCACCGACTCCGCACCCTATTTCTCCAGGAAGAGCGGCCGGATGTGCCGCTCGAACAGGTTCTGGGTGACGTTGCGGGATATCGATTCCTCGCACTGCTCCAGCATGTTCAGATATCGGGCGCCCATCCTGGCGGCCACCTTGTAGCCCACGTGCAGCAACTGCCGCACGTCCGGATTGAATCCCGGGTTGGATTGATTGTGGCGCAGCGCCGACGTGTACTGTTCCGAGGTCCAGCCCTGCACCGCAGCCGGCGAGGGCAACTGGTCGTAGTGGATGTCGATCACGGCGGAGTACGGCTCGCACAACTCCTCGCGATGTGCGAACGCCTCGCTGTAGACCTCCTTGGCCAGTTTGAGCCCGTCTCCGCCGGCTTCCGCCAGTCCGATCAGCTCCTCCAGCCACGTCGTTCCCGCCGTCTTGAGGTGCACCCCGGCATTGAATTTCCGCACCGCCTGCCGCATCGGCGCGTAGATGGAAAACTTATCGCTGCCGGAATGCACGCTCAGCTTGAGGTTGCGCGGAAGCCGGTATTGCCCCGCGGCGTACGCGATCACCGCCAGGTCGTCGTTGAATTCCTTCTCGAACTGCGCCAGGTCCCCAACGTAGTCCACGCCCTTGTTGAAGCGGCCCGTGAACTTCGGCGCAATGGTCTGGATGGGAATCTTCTCATCGGCGATGGCTGCCAGAATGATGAGCAGCTCGGGAGGAGTTTGCGGCGAGTCGGTCTCGTCCATCGAAACTTCCGTCACGAAATGGTCCGCGCCTTTGCGCTCCGCGACGTGGCGATAGATGCGTCCGGCTTCCTCGACGGCACAGAGATACTTGCCCGCGACCGCCTCAACCGATTGCCGCGTGGTCGCGAATGGTTCGCCGATTCCAGGGACGCTCAACCGCCCTATCAATTCCGGATGCCGCCCCGCGAACGCCTCCACGTCCGCGGCCGCAGCGGGCTGGCCAATGGCCGCGGCGACGTCCAGCGTGTAGAAATCGCTGGCCTCGAGGAAGCGGTCCACCGTGCCCAGGTTGATGTGATCGGCATCCACGTGGTACGGCTGTTTCCAGCCCAGTTCACGGACGGCCGCATCGGCGGCGGTTCTCACGCTGCCCGGTTCGGATCCGACGATCAGGTGCTCGCGATTCGATTTGTTCCAGACGGGGATCACGGTGACGCCGGGCTCAGCGGGCACCCCGGAGGGCGTCCCTGCGGCCATGACGCAAGCTGTCAGTTGCGCTTTTGCCTGATGCGCGAAGCGGTCTCCCACTCCAATCGAGAACTTCTCCAGGGTGAGCATGAGTACCGGAAAACCTTAATTATAAGCCCGACACGCTCGGGCAGTTTCCAACGGGCGCAAGCATGCCGCAATTCTGTGATACGTGTTAAAGAAGCTATGCTCTACCGAAAAATGCCGAGCAACGGAGACGAGCTTTCGATTCTGGGGTATGGGTGTATGCGCCTGCCGCAGAAGGAAGGCCGGATCGATACGGAACAAGCGGCCCGCCAGGTACGGCGTGCCATCGATCGCGGTGTGAACTACGTCGATACGGCTTGGATGTATCATGGCGGAGAAAGCGAGCGTTTCCTGGCCGGCGCGCTCGCAGACGGCTACCGGGAGCGCGTCAAGCTGGCCACCAAACTGCCTGTTTGTATCGTCGAGAAGCGCCAGGAAATGGATCGGTTCCTGGACACCCAGTTGCGGAAGCTCAACACTTCACGAATCGAATACTACCTGGTCCACGGCCTGAACGGAGACATATGGGACAAGATGCAGGGGCTCGGCTTGACGGAGTTTCTGGACCATGCCGAGGCCACGGGCCGCATCATAAATGCGGGATTCTCTTTCCACGGCCTGCTGCCGGATTTCAAACGGATCGTCGATGCCTACCCATGGCAATTCTGCCAGATACAGTACAACTTTCTCGACGAGCAGCACCAGGCCGGCACCGAAGGTTTGCAGTATGCCGCGGCCAAGGGTCTGGGCGTGATCGTGATGCAGCCTCTGCGTGGCGGCACGCTGGGCCGTCCGACCCCTCCTCCGGGGGTTGAAGCCATTTGGAGCGAGGCGGAAGCGCCGCGCACGCCGGCCGAGTGGGGGTTGCGATGGGTCTGGAATCATCCCGAGGTGACCGTCGCGCTCTCCGGGATGAGCGACGATGCGCAAGTGGAGGAGAATCTGGCGATCTCCGGCCAAGCCTTTCCCCATTCGCTGACGGAGGCCGAACTCGCTCTGGTAGGCAAGGCGGGCCGGAAATACCGCGAGATCATGAAGGTCGGTTGTACGGGCTGCGGCTACTGCGAACCCTGCCCCATGGGCGTCGGCATCGCGGCCAGTTTCGACACCTACAACCACCTCCACATGTTCGGCGATCCCGCGGGAACGCGAATCCTCTACGTGGTGCGCTTGTGCGGAGTGATTACGGGCAGCCGGGGCTATGCCTCGCAGTGCGAACGCTGTGGCGATTGCGTCGTCAAGTGCCCGCAGGGCCTGGAGATTCCGGACCTGCTGGAAAGAGTCGTAGCCGAACTGGAAGGCGACTGGTTGCAGGAAAAAGAAGTCATGGTTCGCGGGTTCTTCACGCGGGTGATAGAATAAGAGTCGAAACTCTTTTGGGGTCTTGGAGCACCAATGCGAGGACCCATTGCCTGTCTGGTTCTGGCGGCTGCACTCTGGGCGCAACAGCCTCCCATTCCGGCCGAAGTGAAAACGCGGCTCGCCGCGTTGCTCCCCACCGGCAAGAACGCGGCGCGCTTCTATTCGTCCGACCTCTATCGGTACATGGACGGCGGCGCCGATATCTATCTCAAGTACGGCCTGGTGGCGCTGGCTCATCGCGAGTACCAAAGCGCGGGCGTCGACATGACCGTGGACGTGTTCGATATGGGCGATCCGCTCCAGGCGTTCGGCATTTACTCGGCCGAGCGCTCTCCCGAATATCATTTCATTTCCATTGGGGCGGAGGGTTACAGCAGCGAATCGACGCTCAACTTTCTTCAGGGCCGCTACTACGTCAGGCTCTCCGCTTTCGGCGACGGGGCGGCGCCGGCGCTCGATAGCTTCGCGCGCGCTATCTCGCGGAGTATCGGTGGGGACCGCTCGCTGCCGGCCTTGCTCGACATTCTTCCCCGCGAGAACCGCGTGGCGCGGTCGGAGAAATACGTGGTGCAGGCTCCGGCAGGCCATGACTTCCTGGCGCCGGCGCTGACGGCTTCTTACCGCTTCGATGGGAAGGTGACCTCTCTCGTGATCTCGCTGGCCGCGGATGCCCGCGAGGCCAACCAGCGAGTAGAACAGCTCCGCAGCTATTACTCCGCGCGCCAGGGTGAAGTCGTCTTCTTCGCGCGCGGCCGCTATGCCATACTTTGTCTTCATCCGCCGGCGGACGCGGCCGCTTTTCTGGCCAAGGTGAAGCCGTGATGGAATTGGGCCGGAGACAGTTCCTAGGGTTGCTTGCGCCCGCGCTTCTGCCGGCTGCCGCGCCATCGCTGAGCATTGCGCACTACAAGTCTTCTCCGGCCGCGCCCGACGGTATTGCGGAGGAGGTCCGCCGCCTGACGCGCAGCGCCATCGACGCGCTGGGCGGAATGGGGCGTTTCGTTTCCAAGGGCAACGTAGTCTGGGTGAAGCCCAACATCGCTTGGGACCGCCGCCCCGAACAGGCGGCTTGCACCAACCCCGACGTGGTCGCCACGCTCGTCGAGATGTGCTTCCAGGCCGGCGCCAAGAAAGTCACGGTCGGCGACAACCCCTGCAACTCGCCGCAGCGCACCTTTCCGCGCAGCGGTATCCAGAGCGCCGCCCAGAAGGCAGGCGCGCAGTGCTATTTCATGGACGAACGCAAGTTCCGCAAGATGGCCATCCAGGGCGCTCATGTCCTCAAGGAGTGGGAAATCTATCGGGAGGTGGTGGAGGCCGACCGCGTCATCAACGTGGGCATCGTCAAGCACCACAGCCTCACCGGGGCCGTCCTCGGAATGAAAAACCTGATGGGCGTCGCCGGCGGCGCGCGCAACCGCTTCCACCAGGACATCGCCAACACTGTCGCCGACCTGGCCGGCTTCATCCGTCCGCAACTGGTGGTACTCGACGCCGTGCGCGTGCTGGCGGCCAACGGCCCGGTGGGCGGCAATCTCGCCGACGTGAAGCGCCGCGACACCATCGTGGCCGGCGTGGACCAGGTGGCCGTGGATGCCTTCGGCGCCACGCTGTTGGGCATCCGGCCGCAGGACATCGGCTACGTGGTGGAAGGCCACGCCCGCGGCCTCGGGAACATGAACTACGCGGCGCTCTCACCGGCGCGCGTGGAGGTTTAGATGGCTCGCAAGACGCGAACGACGACGCTGGTGTGGCTCCGCCGCGCCGTCCAGACCGCGTTTCTGCTTCTGTTCCTCTACCTGTTTCTGGAAACCGTGTATCACCCCATCAACCGCGTGGGCAGCGGCGTAAAGCTCTTCTTCCAGATCGATCCGTTGGTCATGCTGACGGACTGGCTGGCGTCGCACGCGCTGGCCGCCGGCATGTTGCTCTCTCTCGCCACGCTGGCCATCACCTTCCTGTTCGGCCGCTGGTTCTGCGGATGGATTTGCCCCTTCGGCACTCTGCACCATCTGTTCTCCAGCTTGCGAGGCGGCCCGGTGAAGGCCAGGCTCGCGACCGGCGGCTATGGCCGCTGGCAGAAGGCCAAGTACTACGTGCTGGTGGTGTTTCTGGCGGGCGCGCTGCTGGGCGTCAACGTGGTGGGCTGGCTCGACCCGCTTGCTTTCTTCTTCCGCGGAATGGCGGTAGCCGTGTACCCCGCGCTGAACGGCGCCATCGTCTCGCTCTTCACGTGGACGTATGATACCCGCATCAGCGTTGTGAGCGAGCCGGTCTACGAGTTTCTGCGCCGGCACTTCCTCGCCGTCCAGCAGCCGCATTACTTCGGCAACGTCTTGATCGGGCTGCTGTTCGGGATGGTCATTGCCCTCAACTTCTACCGGGCGCGCTTCTGGTGCCGGTATATTTGTCCGCTCGGGGCGCTGCTCGGAATCATCGGCAAGAACCCCCTGGTGCGGCTCCATAAGAGCCCCGAAGCCTGCGACAATTGCCGCCTGTGCCTGGCCGATTGTCAGGGCGGCGCCAACCTGCCGAACACCCTCGAATGGAAGCCGGCGGAGTGCTTTTACTGCTTCAACTGCCAGTCCGATTGTCCCTCCCAGGCCGTCACCTTCAGTTGGGGGACCAGCTTTCTGAAACCGCCCAAGGATTCGCGCCTGGACCTCGGCCGCCGCCAGTTGCTGGCCTCGGGCGTAGCCGGCGCCGGCGGCGCGCTCCTGTTCCGTACCCATCCGCTAGCCCGCCAGCGCTCCTACAACCCCGACTTGGTGCGCCCCCCGGGAGCGCTTGGCGAAGAGGAGTTCCTCTCCAAGTGCATCCGCTGCGGCGAGTGCATGAAGGTGTGCCCGACCAACGGCATCCACCCCGCGGCGCTTGAAGCCGGCCTCGAGGGCATGTGGTCGCCAGTGATGAGGATGACCATCGGCTACTGCGAGTACGAGTGTACGCTATGTACCCAGGTCTGCCCCACCGGTGCCATCCGCCCGCTCACCCTAGCTGAGAAGCAAAGGATCAAGATCGGCCTGGCGTACATCGACCGCAACCGTTGTCTCCCGTACGCCGCCGCGCGGACGTGCATCGTTTGCGAAGAGCATTGCCCGACGCCCAAGAAAGCCATCTGGTTCGAAGAGGCGCAGGTCACCACGGACCAGGGCGAGAAGGTCACGGTGAAGCAGCCGCGCGTCAACCTGGAACTCTGCATCGGATGCGGCATCTGCACCAATAAGTGCGTCATCAAGGGCCAGCCGGCGATCATGGTGTCGAGCGTTGGCGAAACCCGCAACCCGGACAACGGCGTGCTGCTGTGCTGACACTCACGCGAACCAATCTCGCCCGACTACGGTAAAATGAATGGGTTTGTTCAAAATGGGAAACGTCATCATCCTGGGGTCTCAGTGGGGAGACGAGGGCAAAGGCAAGATCGTCGATCTCTTCTCCGCCCGGTTCGACATCGTGGCGCGCTATCAGGGCGGCCACAACGCCGGCCACACCGTGGTCGTCGGCGATAAGAAGTTCGTTCTGAAGCTGATTCCCAGCGGAATTCTGCATCCGGGCAAGCTGGCCGTGATCGGCAACGGCCTGGTCCTCGATCCCGCCGCCTTGCTCGCCGAAATCGACTCCCTCGAATCCGCAGGCGTCCAGGTCAGGGGCAACCTCTTCATCAGCAACCGCGCCCACGTCTTGTTTCCGGTGCACCGCATGATGGAGAAGCTGTCCGCTTCCATCGGCACCACGTCGCGCGGCATCGGCCCTTGCTACGAGGACAAGATGGGGCGGCGCGGCGTTCGCATCGCCGACCTGATCAACCCCGCCGTTTTCCGCGCGCAATACGACTCCGTGATGGAACAGAAAGTCGCCATTGCCAGGGCCCTCGGCATCTACGAAGAGCTCGACCTGCGGCGCATCCGCGACGAATACGAGTCGTTTGGGGCGCGCATCCGCCCCATGGTGCGCGATACCGCGATCCTGTTGAACCAGGCCATCCGCGACGGCAAGACCGTGCTCTTCGAGGGCGCCCAGGGCACCATGCTCGATATCGACCATGGAACCTACCCGTTCGTGACCTCCTCCAGCGCCAGCGCGGGCGGCGCTTGCACCGGCACGGGCGTTGCGCCCACCCGCATCAGCGGCGTGATCGGCGTCTCCAAGGCGTACATTACGCGCGTGGGCGGCGGGCCGTTTCCCACCGAAGCCCTGGATACGACGGGCGAGATGATTCGCCAGCGCGGCAACGAGTTCGGCGCCGTCACCGGCCGGCCGCGCCGCTGCGGCTGGTTCGACGTTCCGCTGCTGCGCTACACCGCGGCCATCAACGGATTCGACAGCCTGGTGGTGACCAAGCTCGATGTGCTGGACGAGTTCGACAACATTCCGGTCTGCACAGGTTACCGCTCGGGCACGCGGGAAGTAGCGGAAATGCCGCCCACCGTGGCGGAAATCGAAAAGATCGAGCCGGTGTACGAATCCCTGCCCGGCTGGAGAACTGCTACGTTCGGCGTCTCCCGGTACCAAGATTTGCCGGAGAAGGCCAGGGATTACCTGGCGTTTCTGGAGAGCCGCACGGGCGTGGAGGTGGGCTGCATCTCCACCGGACCCGAGCGCAACCAGACCATCGTCCGGCCGGGCTCCCGTTTCGAGAAGCTGGTGGGGCAGCGGAACTCCGGCTGAAACCCCCGCCGCCTCCTGGGCGTAGAAATATCCGTGCGCGTCTTCACTCTGATTGTCTGTCTGCCAGCCATCCTCGCGGCGCAAGACCCGCGCGAAATCGTGCGGCGCTCCGTCGAGATCGACCGGAAGAACCTCGAAATCGCGCGCAACTACACCTATCTCGAGCGCCAGGAAGTGCGCGAACTGGACGGCTCCGGCAAGGTCAAGAACACTGAGGTTCAAACCTCGGATGTGACTTTGCTGGAAGGGTCGCCCTACCGCCGCCTGGTGGCGCGCAACGACCAGCCCCTTTCGCCCAAGGAGCAGAAGAAAGAGGAAGACAAGCTGCGCAGGAGCATCGAGGAGCGGCGCAAGGAAACCACGGAGGAACGCGAGCGCCGGATTGCGGATTGGGAGCGCAGGCAGGAGCGCCAACGCGAGCCCCTGAGAGAACTGCCGGACGGATTCGATTTCCGGCTGATCGGGGAGGAAGCGTTCGCGAGCGACGAGGTTTACGTGATCGATGCCACGCCCAAGCCTGGCTACAAACCGAAACTGCCTTCGGCGGCCTACTTCCCCAAAGTGAAGGCGCGGTTCTGGATCGATAAGAAAGACTATCGCTGGGCGAGGGTCGAGGTGGAAACCCTGGACACCATCTCCTTCGCCGGCTTCCTGTTGCGGCTCGCGAAGGGCAGCCGTCTGACCATCGAGCAGGCGCACGTCAATCAGGAGGTCTGGCTGCTGAAGAGCGTGACGCTGCGGGGATCGGCGCGGGTTGCGCTGATCAAGAGCCTTCACGAGGAACTCATCATCACTTTCAGCGACTATAAGAAGTTCCAGGTGGATTCGCGGGTGATCTCGACGGCCCAGTAGGGCTACACTGGAGCCGATGCTCCTCGTCACGGGTCCCGCTGGCTCCGGCAAAACCGCCTTCGTCCTCGACCGGTTTCGCGAGGCTCTGCGCGCCGGAAATGACGCCATCCGGCTGCTGGCGCCCACCGCGACCCTGGCGCAGCACCTGCAAAACCAATTCGCGCGGGAAGGCTTTGTATTCCGCCGCCAGCTGGTCCAGACGCTGTATGGATTTGTAGACGACTGGGCCGGCGATCTTCCTGAGGTGCCGGACACCGTGCTGTACCTCATTGTGGAGCAGGCCGCGCGGCGCGTGAACCGCCCCGAGTTCGCCGGCGTGGCCCACATGCCGGGCTTCTGCGCGTCCCTCGCACGCACCATCGCGGAGTTCTCTTCGGCGGGGTGCGACAGTGCCCGCGTGGCGAATTCGGTTCCGGAATCGCCGCTCGGCGCGGCCTTCCTCGCGGTCTACCAGGAAGTGGACCGCGAGTTGGAGCGGCGCGGCTTGGCCATGCGCGCCAAGCGGCTCCAGCGCGCGGCGGAGCGCATCGAAAGTCAGGGGCTGGGCGGCATTCGCACCATCTGGCTGGATGGGTTCCATGCGCTGCCCGATCCCGAACTGCGCGTCATTGGCGCGTTGTGCCATCATGCGGACCTCACCCTGACCCTGGGCGATGGCGATGCCACGGAAACGGCCCGCGCCCGCCTCCATGCCATGGGCTTTCGCGAGGAGCGCGCAGGGCGACCCCGTGCCACGCCCGCCAAGGCGCTGGTGCGCGCGCCGGGCATCGAGCGCGAAGCGGAGGAGATTGCCCGCCGCATCCTCGAGCAGGCCGCGGCCGGGCGGCCGTTTCGCGAGATGGGTATCATCGTTCGCGCCGCCGGAACTTATGTTCCCGTTCTGCGCTCGACGCTGGAGCGCTTCGGCATTCCCGCCCGTTTCTACTTCGATCCCGAGATGGAGCGGCACGCGGTGGTGCGGTTTCTGGGCGGAGCGGTGGACACCATGCTGGTCGGATGGGACCACGCGCGGACGTTGCAGATTCTGCGCCTGGCGCCGCAGTTCGCGGATTCGGGCGTCATGGACCGCTTCGATTTCGCGGTGCGCGAGCAGATCCCCAATGCCGGGTTGGGAGCGTTGAAGGCTTTGCTGGTGGCGACGCCGGGCGCGGAGCGGCTCATGCGCCTGATCGACGCCCTCGGCGCCATCGAGGAGTGGCGCTCGTTCGAGATGCTCCCCAAGGACTGGGCGGCGCGGTTCCGGACGTTGCGCAAGCTCTTCCGCCCGGATGCGCCCCGTTTGGGGGTTTCGTTGCCTGTCCCCGAATTGCGATCCCAGGCGGCGGTGCTCGACCTGTTCGACGAAGCCCTGGACGAAGCCGCGCAAGCGCTGGAATTGCGGCTGATGGGGATCGAGGATTTCTGGCGTGCGGTGAAATCGGTGCTCCGGCTGAAGCCGCTGCGCCTGGCGGACGGACGCCGCAACGTGGTCCACGTTCTCAGTGCCGAGGAAGCGCGCCAATGGGTGCTTCCGGTGGTGTTCGTGTGCGGGATGGTGGAGAAGCAGTTCCCGCGGTTTCATTCGCAAGATCCGTTTTTCCCGGATGCGGCCCGCTGCCGCCTCAACGCCGCGGGCATCCGTGTGCGCACGGTAGCCGAGTTCGAAAGGGAAGAGCGCGCCTTGTTCGAATCGGCCATCAGCAGGGCCACCATGCTGACGACGCTTTCGTATCCGGAGTTCGACGCGCGCGGAGAGCGCAGCCTGCCCTCGCTCTACCTGGAAGATCTTCTGCTGGCGCCTGAGGAATCGCGCGCGGTGCGGCCCCAGCCGCGCTATTCGGGGTGCCGCCCGGGCCCTCTGCGCGGCCCGGCGGAAATCCGCGTGCCCGGCTTGTTGGAGTTCCTGCGCGAGAAGACCGTGAAGCTCTCGCCCACGGACCTGGAATCGTTCTTGCAGTGCCCCTTCCAGTATTTCGGCCGCCGCACGTTGCGGTTGAAGGCGGCGCCCTGCCGGCCCCAGGACCGGCTCGATTTCCTCATGCAGGGAAGTATCGTTCACGAGGTGCTGGCGGCATGTTGGGCGCACCCGGGGGACGTGACACCGCTGTTCGAGGACGTTTTCGAGCGTTATGTAGAAGACCGGCGGATTCCTTCCGGTTATCACACCGAGCGGCTGCGCAACGCGATGCTCGACGATCTGCGGGCCTTTGCCGGCGACGGCCAGTGGCCACGCGGCGATTTCCAATCCCGCATGGAAGAGAGATTTGTTTTTCCGCTCGACGAGTCGCTCGCCATCTCGGGCAAGATCGACCGGCTCGACACGGCGCCGGATGGCCGCGCCTACGTGATCGACTATAAGTACAGCAACGCGCAGAACACCAAGGACAAGCTCAAGGATGAAAACCTGCTGCAAGCTCCGCTGTACTTGATGGCGGCGGGGGAGTTCTTCGGAGTGAAGCCGGCCGGCATGTTCTACGTGGGGATTAAGGGCGGCGTTGTGTACGCAGGGTGGAGCGAATCGGGGCTGCTGGACGGCGTCCCCTTCCCCGACCGCTGGCTCGAACGCACGAAGGAGCAGACGCTTCAGGTGGTGGCGCAGATCCGCGCGGGCCGCGTGGATGCCACGCCCGCCAATCCGGACAAATGCCGCAACTGCGAGTTCCGCGATGTGTGCCGGGTTGAGGCGGGGTACCCTCTGGGTCGGGCGGAGGGCGCATGAAGGGTCTGCTTTTCACTGCCGATCAACTCGACGCCGTCGATGTTGCCAGGCGCCATCTTGACACCTGCGTGGTGGCGGGACCTGGTTCGGGAAAAACCACCGCCCTGGTGGAGTACTTCAAGCGCCTGGTCGCTGAGGGGGTGGACCCGCTGCGCATCCTCGCCATCACCTTCACCGAGAAGGCCGCGGGCAACATGCGGAAGAAGCTCGCGCAGGAGTTTCAGGCTGTCGCCGAAATCCGCGGCAGGCTGGAGCGCGCCTGGGTCTCCACGGTCCACGGCTTCAGCGCGCGCCTGTTGCGCGAGAACGCCGTCTTCGCGGGAGTCGACCCGGAGTTCCGCATCGTGGAGGGGAACGAAGCGTGGCGCATGCAGCAGGAATCCATCGCCGCGGCCATCGATGCGCTGTTCGAAGAGCGCCCCGCTCCGCTGCGGGCGCTGATCCGCGGCCTGTCTTCGTTCGAATTCGAAGAGGCGGTTCTCTCGGCCTACGACGCCATGCGCGGAGCGGGCGTGCGGGTCGAGGATCTCGCCGACTACGCCATCCCGCAAGGCGTTACGACCGGCCAGATCGCCGCCATGACGAACGCGCTTCGCAACCAGCCGGTGACGGCCTGGAGCGACGCGCAGCGCCAGCACCTAAACTCTATCCTGGAGGGCGCGGAGCGCATTGCGACGGCGACGGGGCCGCTGGAAGCGCTGCGCGCGATCGAAGGCTCTTCCGCCAATTTGACGAAGTGCAAGAGAAACACTGCCGCTTACGACCAGGTAGTCCAGTTGCGCGACCGGATCAAGGAGCTGAAATACTCCCTGATTACCGCTTTCTACGCGCCACAGCGCGAGCTGCTGATCGATATTCTGCGCCGCTTCGACCACCAATACCGCGAGCGCAAACGGCAGGCGGGGGCGCTGGACTTCGCCGACCTGGAGGAATTCGCGGTCCGTTTGCTCGTGGAACACCCCGACACGCGCGCACGCCTCCAATCCCAGTTCGACCACATCCTGATGGATGAGTTTCAGGACACCAACGGGCAACAGGCGCAACTGCTCAAACACCTGCGGCCGCCGGACCGTTTCTACGCCGTGGGCGACATCAATCAGTCCATCTACGGTTTCCGCCACGCCGAGCCGCAAGGTTTTTCCGACTATCGCGCGGACATCGAGCGCCGCGGCAGGCGCTTGGTCAACCTGGTTGACAATTTCCGGAGCCGCCCGGAGATTCTGAGCGCCGTCGAGACCATCGTCAAGGGCGCCGACGGTGTCGAACCGCGCAGTTTGGTGGCTGGCCGCAAGTTCGAGAAGCCCAGGCCCGTGTGCGTCGACGTTTTTGCCGCCACTGAGTTGGAAATGGAGGCGCAATGGGTGGCGCGCCGCATTCTGGAATTGCTGGAAGCCGAACCCGAGTTCGGTCTCAAAGACGTGGCCGTGCTGGTGCGGAACACGGAGGTGATGGCGGCGTTCGCTGCCGCCTTCGAGAAGGTGGGGATTCCGTACCTGCTGAACCGCGGCAAGGGTTTCTACGAGACGCGCGAGGTGAACGACCTCACCTGCCTGCTGCGCGCGATCTCGAACCCTCGCGATGAGATCAGCCTGGCGGCCGTGCTGCGCTCGCCGCTGGTGGCGGCATCCGACGAATCCTTGCTGCGGCTCAAAATGATGGGGGATAACATCGGCGCGTCGCTGATGCGGCTGGAGCCGGAGACCGGGGCGGAGTTCGACGCCGAAGATTATGCCAAGCTCACCCGTTTCCGCGACCGCTTGAGGGAATGGCGCATCCGCCGCGAGTACGTTTCGTTCGACCGCCTGCTGCTCTCGGCCATCGACGATTGCGGGTATCGCGGCGGAGCCAACATCGACAAGTTTCTGGCCCAGGCGCGCGACGCGGCGTCCCGCATGTCGCTGGACGAATTCGTGGAGGAGCTCGCCCTGGTCCGCGCCTCCGACCCGCGCGAACCCGATGCGCCGCCGGAAGATTCCGCCAACGCCGTCCAGGTGATGACCGTGCATTCCGCCAAGGGTCTGGAGTTTCCGATTGTGTTCGTGGCGGCGCTGCACAAGGGCGTGAAGACCAATCCGCTGGTGGTGACGTTTTCGCCGCGGATCGGCCTGGGAGCGCGCTGGCGCAACCCCGCCGTGCGCGAAGACAAGGACGATCTGTTCCAGCATGAGATCCGCAGAGAACGAACTGAGCGGGAGAACAGGGAAAGCCATCGCCTGCTCTACGTGGCGATGACACGCGCCGAGCAGCACCTTGTCTTGAGTTTCTCGGGGAAGCAGCCCAAGGAATGGGCCAGGCTGGTGGCGGACAAACTGCAACTGCCGCTGGACGCATGCCGCGACGAACTGCTGACCCGCTCGGCCCCGGACGGCAAGCTGTGGAAACTGTGTCTGCTGGTGACCGACCGCATGCCGGAACTGCCCGTGGGACAGGCCCTTCGGCCTGTTGAACCCGAAAGCAACGTGGAGCTGGTCTCTCCGCCCAAGGTCGCTGAACAGCAGGACAGCAACGCCACGGTGACCGAACTGGCGGCGTTCGCCAACTGCCCGCGGCAGTATTACCTCGGCCACTACCTTGGCTTCGAGGGCCGTCCGCGGAAACTGGCGGAGGCGGATGAAGTGGGCGGCCTTTCCGCCGGCGAACTCGGTACCCAGGTACACGCGCTTCTGGCGGGAAGCCCGGTTCCTGAGCCGGACGAGGAGGCGCTGCGCCTGGCCGGAGTTTTCCGCCAAAGCCCCCTGGCCCGTCGCCTGGAGCGCGCCAGCCGCATCGAGCGCGAGTTCGATTTCCTGATGGCCGTCGAGGACCTGGTGATTCGCGGCCAGGTGGACCTGTGGTTCGAGGAAGGCGGGGAGCTGGTCACCGTGGATTACAAGACCGATTCCGTCACCGCCAGGGAAGCGCACCAGCGCGCGCGCGATCACGCCCTGCAATTACGGCTCTACGCGCTGGCCGTGGAGCGTTTTGCCGGCCGCGCCCCGGATCGCGCCTGGCTACATTTCCTGCGGCCCAACACGGTGGTGGAGGTGGACCTGACGCCATCGCTGTTGGAACGGCCGGAACAGATTGTTCGCGATTTTGAGGAAGCGCAATCCAAGCTGGAGTTTCCCTTGAACGAAGGCGACCGTTGCCGCCGCTGTCCGTTCTGGCGGGACCTGTGCCCGGCCGGGCATTGAAGCCGCAGTGAGCGGGGATTCACTCTGGTAACGTATAAGGGAATCCAACTTATGAAGAACCAACAAACGCTGCAATTCATTACCCTGGTCATGGCCGCTGGCGCCATTTGCGCGGCCGCACAGCCCGCTGAAAAACCCAACTTCCCCAGCGTCCTGCCCGGCAGAGGTTTAGCGCAGCACGATTTCTTCTACGCCGGAGAGGCCAAGTCGCAGGACATGTACATCGTTCGCAAGGGAAAGGTGGTCTGGGAGTTTCACGATCGCACGTCGAAGGGCGAAATCAGCGATGCCGTGCTGCTTTCCAATGGCAACGTGCTCTTCGCGCACCAATTCGGCGTAACGCTGATCGACCCGGAGAAGAAGGTGCTCTGGCACTATGACGCTCCGCCGGGCACTGAGGTGCACACTGCACAACCCATCGGCAAGGAGCGCGTGCTCTACGTGCAAAACGGCGATCCCGCCAAGGTTGTGGTCGTGAATATCGTCACCGGTAAGACCGAGCGTGAGTTTGTGGTTCCGGTCAAGAATCCGAAAAGCGTACACGGCCATTTCCGTCATGCACGGCTCACCGAGGCCGGCACATTGCTGGTGGCGCACATGGACATGGGCAAAATCGTCGAGTACGACTCCACCGGCAAGGAACTCTGGTCGCACACGCCGGGAATCGCCACCTGGTCGGCGGAGCGTTTGAAGAATGGCAACACCCTCATCGCCGGAGCGAAACTGGTTCGCGAGGTGAACCCCGCCGGCGCCACCGTCTGGGAGTTTTCGCCCGCGGACGTGCCCGACTACCTGTTCAACTCGATGCAAATCGCCAAACGGTTGCCCAATGGGAACACCCTCATCAACACCTGGTTCAACCAGTGGGATGGGCCGGTGAATCCCGCCACGGCTCCCGTTCAGGCGCTGGAAGTAACACCCGGCAAGAGAATCGTCTGGGCGTTGCGCGCGTGGGGGAACCCCGTGGATCTCGGACCCTCCACCACCATTCAGCTACTGGATGAACCGGCCGTTCCCGAGACCGTGCATTTCGGCGATCTGAGATGATCCGCCCGCGCCGAATCGGCTATGTCGTCGCAAGCGCTAGCGCGCAGGATGGGCAAACACCTGGACATTAATGTTCGCCGGCTTGTCCCATCCGTTGCCTTCGGCGTTGAAGACGTCCTCGAAGCGGCCAGCCGCGTCGAAGAGCAGCATCACGCCCCCGGCGTCATCCTGCCGCGTTCCACTGAGCGGCGCATTGGACGCGTGGTTATACCACATGTAGGTTTTGCCTTCCATGTCGGGGACAGCGCGTCCCATGCCCCATACGCCGAACCGGTACGGCACGCCGCCCTGGACCGTGAGGTTGAGGTTTCCAAACTCCACCTGCCAGATGCGCAGGCTAGCGCCGAAATCGTCGTAGAGTAGCGCGCCAGCCTGGGTCGCTTCCGTGATGCGGACGTTGCCGTTGCTGGTCTCATCGCTTCCCCGTGTGAGCCCCGCGGTGGATACCGGCGTCAGGCCAGTGTCCGATCCGCCAAAGTACAGTCGCATATCCTCGAAAAAGTCCCCGAGGTGGTCCGCGAGATGGCTGGCATCACCGGGCACCGCCCAGGTTCGAATCGAATCGATGACCCATCGCTCGCCGGCGGAGCCGATAGTGAATCCGTCCCCGACGAAGCCATGGTCGTACCAGCCCCATCGGACATTGCTGCGAAGCGGGCCGGACCCGTTGTTCAGATTGGCCTGCGGCAACCCGCGATTGACCACCAGCACCGAATCGGATGGGAATGCCCGCGCACCCATCAATACCCACACAACAACCGCTGAAAATTGAAGTGTTCGCCTCATCGACAATCTCCCGTGAAGTCCGATTATATCCGAGGGGTGCGGGCGTGGGCAAGACCGAAGTACGGCAAGGGGACCTGGATCTTGGCCGCGGCCGGCGGGATTACATCTGGATCACTTTGCGCGCCGCCGCCTTGGGCTTCACCAGTTGCTGAATCTGGTCCTCGGGCAGGCTTAGCGTGAACTTCACCGTGCTGCCTTGCGTGCTGACCACCAGCGACTGCGCCAGCGCCGCGGCCTCGGGATGCTGCGAGGCCTGAAGTTGCGCCATGCTTACCAGGAGCTCCAAGACGTCGCCCAACGAGGATGCGTCTGCCGGCGTGGCGGCCTGCGCCTGGGCGGTCACCACCACCACCGAGCCGAACTTCACGCCGCCGCTAGCCGATTGGATCGTCTGCAGAGCGTTCTGCACGTTGACTCCCGCAGCCGGCGGGGCCGCTGCCGGTGGTCTCAGCGTGGAGGGCGGCACGGTCGAGATGGCCCACGCGTCTTCGGTGGAACTCAACTGGTTCACTTGAGCGAGTAGCGTGGCGGGAATAGTGGGACCTCCGTTGCGGCGGTCAATGGCGGCCTTGACGCTCGCCAGGTTGCCCGCCACCATCAGCGTCGAATCCAGGAAGGCCAAGCCGTTCTGTTGCTTAGGGTCTTCGATGATGGACACGCCGCTATACGTTTCGACGCCTGCCCCAGCCGACTGGGCCGCGGCCGCGATTTTGGCGGGATCGAAGGTGCCCAGCGCCAGGGCCAGCCCGGTCTTGTTACCGGGAGCGCTGTTGGAGGCCAGCAGCAGCTCATCCACATCCTGCCGGGGGTCGAATCCGGTCAGAGTCGCCAACTGCTGCAACTTCTGGGCTTGGGACTGAAGCAGCGTCGTCAGCACGTATTGGCCGAATGGCGAGGCTTTGGCCTGATCCACGTTCACGTCCGCCAGAACCGTGGCGTCCGGCATTACCAGGCTGAGCAGCCGCGGGTCGGCGGCGGGAAGCGCCCCGGAGAAAACGGCGAGGAGCGTCGCGGTGGTGAGAATTTGTGGCTTCATAGCATTCAGGACGTCGTGCCTGCCTTATTATTAACGCGTTAACTACCTCGAAAGTTCCAGGGCCAGCGCGGTTTGCGCGGCTCGCGCTTCAATGTTCGACCGGAACCTGATCCACGATTTCGATGCCAAACCCTTCCAATGCGACGATCTTCCGCGGGTGGTTGGTGAGCAGCCGGATGGTGTGCAACCCCAGGTCCGAGAGAATCTGGGCGCCGATGCCATGTTCGTGTTGCAGTTGCCGCTGCCCGGCCTGGTCCTTGTAGTGCATGAAATCGCGGCGATGCGACACCATGCGCTGCCGGCCATAACCGTCCCGCTCGGTGCGGAAGCCCAGCCCGCTTTCATGCAGGTAAACCAGCACTCCCCGGCCCTCCGCGGCGATGGCGCGCAACGAACTGCGCACCAGTCGGCCGCAATCGCAGGCCGTGGAACCGAAAACGTCGCCGTACGGGCACCGGGAATGCATGCGCACCAGGACGCGCTCCTGGCCGGCCACGTCGCCGCGCACCAGGGCCAGATGCCACTCGGGGTTCAGGTCGCTGCCGTACGCCACCGTGCGGAATTCGCCGAACTCCGTTTCGATGGAGCCTTCCGCCAGCCGGCGGACGAACCGCTCGGTTTTCATGCGGTGGCGGATCAGGTCCGCCACCGAGATCATCTTCAGGCCGTGGCGGGCGCAGAATTCGCGGAGCTGCGCCACCCGCGCCATGGTGCCGTCGTCATTCATGATCTCGCAGATCACCCCGGCGGGCGTCAGCCCGGCGAGACGGGCGAGGTCCACCGACGCCTCCGTCTGGCCGGCGCGCACCAGAACGCCCCCTTCGCGCGCGCGCAAGGGAAAGACATGGCCGGGCCGCGCCAGGTCCTCGGGCCGGCATTCCGGATCGATGGCGGTGAGGATGGCGCGCGTGCGGTCGGCCGCGGAGATGCCGGTGGTGACGCCGGTGCGCGCGTCGATGGACTCGCAAAAGGCGGTGCCGAAATTGGACGTGTTTTGAGGGCTCATGAGCGGCAGCCGGAGGTAGTCGCAGCGTTCCGGCGTCAGGGGCAGGCAGATCAGACCGCGGCCGTGCGTGGCCATGAAATTGATGACCTCGGGGGTGACTTTTTCGGCGGCGATGGTGAGGTCGCCCTCGTTTTCCCGGTCTTCATCGTCCACCACCACCAGGATGCGGCCGGCGCGGATCTCCTCGATGGCTTCCGGAATCCCAACGAAAGGCATAACTTATTGTATGCATGTAGCGCCGGCGGCCCTACGATAAGATGGAGTTCTGGGCGCCCATGCCGCACTTGCTCCGATTTATGCCCGCCGTGCCCAACCTGGGGATCAACGGGGTCGTTGATATTCTGGTGGTCTCGTTCCTGGTCTATGAGGCCCTGATGGTGGTGCGCGGAACCCGCGCTGGGCACATTCTCATCGGCATCTTCGTGATGGTTCTGCTGTATGCCGTGGCGCTGTGGGCCGGACTGGAGGCGCTGCGGTCGGTGCTCTCCTTCATTGTTCCTTATATCGGCCTGGCCATTATCGTTCTGTTCCAGTCGGAGATTCGCCGCACCCTGGCGCGCATCGGGCGCAAACGATGGCTGGGCGCGGGCTTCCACGCGCCGGAATCGGCTAACGAGATTCTGCTGGCAGTGGAGGAGCTCGCCCAGCGGAGTACCGGCGCGTTGATCGTCCTCGAGCGCGATATCGGCCTGCGCACGTTCATCGAGAGCGGGGTCCCGCTGGAGGCGCTTCTCTCGCGCGACTTGCTGCTGTCGATTTTTCAACCCGGCCCCCCCCTGCATGACGGAGCGGTGATCGTGCAGAAGGGCCGTGTCGCCGCGGCGGCCTGCTTTCTGCCCCTGACCACCAACCCCGCCCTTTCGCGGACACTCGGCACCCGTCACCGCGCCGCTATTGGAATTACAGAGGAGACGGACTGTCTCTCGATCGTCATTTCCGAAGAAACCGGCCGCATTTCCGTGGCCGCGTTCGGCGAGCTGAGCCAAGGGCTGTCCGTGGCCGAAGTGGAGCAGCGCATCAACCTGCATTTCGACGTGCGCCAGCCGGCGCCGGAAGCCGGCCCCGAGTCTGGCGACGCCCTGCCGGCCGAGAAAGTGGCCCGGCCATGAAACCAACGTTGCAGGGGGCGTTGCGGTGGACCCTCCGGCTGGTGTTTCACAATTTCTGGTGGAAGCTGCTTTCCCTCGCCATCGCGGTGGTGTTGTGGGCCTTGGTGGCGAGCGAGCCCGAACTCTCGGAGTTCGCCACCGTGCGGCTGGAATACAGAAACCTGCCCTACGATCTCGAAATCAGCTCCGATCCCGTAAGCTCTGTAACGCTGGAGCTGCGCGGTCCCTCCGGCGAACTACGCGGCGCGGGAGACGGTATCCGCCCGGCGGTGGTTATCGACATGTCGGACGTCCAGCCCGGAGAGCGCACGTTCGCCATTGGCGCGAGCAATGTGCAACTGGCGCGCGGCGTGCGTCTGGTGCGCTCCATCCCCTCGGAGGCCCGGTTCGTTTTCGAGCGGCGTATGGTCCGCCTCGTGCCGGTTGTGGTTCGCTTTACCGGCCAGGGGCGGAATGGATATACCGTGGCGCACCAGTCCGTTGCGCCCGATCGACTCGAGATCGCCGGTCCCAGCAGCCGCGTGGCTCGCATCGCCGCGGCCGTCACCGACCCCGTGGATCTTTCTTCGGCGGCCGGCACGTCCGAGTTCCGGGTGAATGCATTTGTGGATGACTCTTTCGTGCGCTTCCATTCTTCCCCGCAGGTAGTAGTTACTGTCACCATGAAGAAGAAGAGATAGCGGCCATACACGCCCGCGCATCGACGACAGGTTAAAGGAGACTAAGTGGCCAAGGAACTATTCGGTACGGATGGGATTCGCGCAGTTGCGGGGGCATATCCTCTCGATCCGGCCACCATCTTTGCATTCGGCGCGGCGCTCGGCCGCGAGGCCCTGGGCGCCGGAGAGATCCTGGTCGGCGCCGATACGCGCGAGTCCAGCCCGTGGATCGCGGAATTGGTCGCCGGCGGGCTGGAGTCGGCCGGCGCGCGCGTGTGCTATGCGGGCGTCATCACCACTCCGGGCATCGCTTACCTCACGCGCACCGGGCCGTTCGTGGCCGGCGTGATGATCTCCGCCTCGCACAACCCGTACCAGGACAACGGCATCAAGGTTTTCGGCCACAGCGGTTTCAAGCTGCCGGACGCGGAAGAGCACGCCATCGAGCAGGAGATTTTCCGGCTGCGGGAACTGGGTGTCGCGCCGGCGCCAGTAACCCTCGCGGTGGATGAGATCCTCGATCGGCAATACCTCGAGTACCTGGTCTCTACTTCCCCGGTGCGCTTCGACGGTGTGACACTGGCCATGGATTGCGGCAACGGCGCGGCTTCCCTGCTGGGGCCTTCCCTGTTCCGGCGGCTGGGCGCCGACGTGAAGGAGCTTTTCTGCGCGCCTGACGGCCGCAACATCAATCTGGGCTGCGGTGCCATGCACGTCGAGCGATTGCGTGACGCAGTGCTCGCGCATCGCGCCGATTTCGGCGTGGCCTTCGATGGCGACGCCGATCGCGCCATCTTCGTCGCCGCGAGCGGCAAGATCGTGGATGGCGACGCCGTGCTGCTGGCCGCGGCGCGCGCCATGAAGGCCGCGGGGCATCTTCCCGGAGACACGGTGGTATCCACCGTCATGTCCAACCTCGGCCTGGAACGGGCCTTGGAGCGCGCGGGCATTCGCATGACGCGCACGCCGGTGGGCGACAAGTACGTGCTGGAAGAAATGGTGCGCTTGGGCGCGGCCCTGGGCGGAGAGCAATCCGGCCACGTGATTTTTCGCGAGTACTCGACCACTGGCGACGGGCTTCTCACGGCCCTGCGCTTGTTCGAGATCGCGCGCCGCGCCGGCGTGGGCCTGGAGGAGCTGACGGCCGACCTCGAGGTCTACCCCCAACGGTTGGTCAACGTGCGCGTGCGGGAAAAGAAGGGCCTCACGGAGCTCCCGTCCGTCGCGCTGGAGATCCGTTTAGTGGAAGAAGCCTTCGCCGGAGCCGGCCGCGTCCTGGTGCGTTTTTCCGGAACCGAACCGTTAGCGCGCGTCATGGTGGAAGGCCCCGACCTGGAACAAGTCGAGAGCTTCAGCGCCAGAATCGCCGAGGCCATCCGCCGCGAAATGGGCGCGTAGCAGGCCGTGGCCATAGCTTTTTGTGGCCCGCGAACTCCCGCCGGTTCCTCCTATTCCTTGCGCTCTTCCTGCGTCGTGGTATAAACTCAGGGCACGTCGTCTATCGTGGTCGAATTGCAGCGCGACTCGCTGAATCCTGCTGCTGACGTGTCGGACCTATTGCGAAAAGCGCTTCTCATAGCGAACAAGCTGAGCATTCCAGACCTCAACATTTGGATAGAGAACGAACTAGGCGGGTATCGCGACCTAAAGGGCGTCCCGCCCTATCGAATCATCACCGGTCAGGTAATGGCTCAGGACAACTGGGGCCGATGGGTTCCGGTGTTGTTCCAAAACACTGATGTGCTGGCGACGATCGCGACAGTTCGGCTGCCTGATCCCGTTGCGGAGATCGAGGCGCTCCTGCAGCGGACGCTCCGGCTAAAGGAGTGCGACGGCAATTTGAGCGTTGATTTCTCGCCAGAGCAGGAAGCGATCCTTGGGCGCGACTCTCAGAACGGCCTGATTAGACATACACGGTTCATAAGAACGGAAGACCTAAAGGGCTTGCTAGATGCGGTCAGGACAGAGATTCTTAAGTGGAGTCTGAAGTTGGAGAAGGACGGTATTTTGGGAGAGGGTATGACTTTCTCGAAAGACGAGCAGCAGAAGGCGGCTGCGGTTCACTACACTACTAATTTTTACGGCAGCGTCGGAAATGTTGCTCAGAACAGCGAGCACTTCAGTCAGACAGCCGGCATCGGGGTTCAGCCTAAAGACCTCGCTAGGCTGGCTACGGAATTGACCGCGCACCTCAATGAGCTGAATCTTGATGCTCGTCAAAGGCAGAGGGCGGAAGCACAGATTGCAACCCTGAAGGCCGAGCTTGCTGGCGATCCAGACTTCGCAATCGTGAGGCAGGCTGGGCGTACTCTCCGGAATATTACAGAGGGCGCAATCGGCAGCCTGCTAGCAACGGCGGCACAGCCCGGCGTTTGGCACTGGATATACCAACAGCTGTCAAACTTTGGAGCAGCATAAACGCCGGACGCTCGCAGTGCCGCGAACGAGGGGCGAGAGATGACACTTTTGAGGGAAATTCAAGCCGCGGCGACCGAATCCAAAGTCGATATATCGACGGTCCTACGCAAAGCTAAAATCCTTGCGGCCAGACTCCAGAATCCGGAGTTTGAGACTTGGGTTGACCGCGAGTTGAACGGATACGGTGACCGATCCAGCCTTCCGCCCTATCGCGTGGTGCCCGTCGAGGTTCGTGGGCATATAACGCGCTCGGGATTGCACTGGGACAACGCGCCGATCATGACGACATCCTTGCCCGAAAAACTCCGCGCTTGGGGTGAGGCGTGCTATCTCAGCCAGCCGATTGCTGCAATCGTCTCTGCTGCTGCGGGTGCACGGGAGGGCGGTCAGCTTCAGGTGCCATGGCCGCAGGAACTCGCGATCAGGTTTGGCGCAGAAGGGTACAACGGATTTGAATGCATAGGGGCATGGCAAGTCATCAGTCCCCACGCACTCATGGGAATAGTGGACACGGTCAGGAACCGCATTCTGGATTTCTCCTTGAAGATTGAAGCCGAAAACCCGGAGGCGGGTGAGGCGTTACCTAACACTCAACCCGTTCCAAGAGACAAGGTGCAGATGATTTTCCAAAACACGTTTTACGCTTCCGTTGGAAGCGTTGCACAGAACAGTCAGGACTTTACTCAAACGGAGAATTAGCCGTACATAACGTCCCCTTATGTTCGATGATTCATGCAAGCAACTGAAACTAGATGTCTTCCTGTCAGCCTGACCAACCGCCCTTGGGCACAATCCACTTGGACCTCCTGCCGCCGACCCGTGGAAGCGCGTGCGACCGGTGCAGGGCAGTGATAACCCGCGAGCGGTCCCTAAGGATTTACCCACTCCCGGCTATTCGGCAGAGGCGGTTATCTTAACGCCTATGTGCGGCCACGGGCCCGTCCCACGAAATCTTTCCCAGCCGCGAAGCCTTGGGAGCGCTGTACTCCCGCCCCGCTTCTCTTATACCTTCCGTAGCACCAGCGCCGAGTTCTTGCTCCCGAAGGCGATGCAGTTGGCCACCGCGTGCTCGATCTCCAGGCGCCGGCCGGCCTCGGGCACGTAGTCCAGGTCGCACTCGGGATCGGGCTGGTCCACGTTGATGGTGGGCGGCACCACGCCATCCCGCATGGCCAGCAGCGTGGCCGCCACGCCGGCGGCGCCGCACGCGCCTTGCGGATGGCCGATCAGGCTCTTCAAGGACGAGCCGGCCAGCTTGTAGGCGTGTCCGTCGAACGCCAGCTTCACGGCGCGCGTTTCAATCCGGTCGTTCAGCTCCGTCGAAGTGCCGTGGTAGTTGATGTACTGGATGGCGGATGGCGGAATGCCGGCTTCGCCCAGCGCCAGGCCGATGGCGCGCGCGGGCTCTTCGCCGCATTCTTCCAGGCGCACGCGGTGGAACGCTTCGCACGTCGAGCCATAACCGGCAATTTCGCCGTAAATGTGCGCGCCGCGCGCCTTGGCCCGCTCCATTTCCTCGACGATGAAAAACCACGCGCCTTCCGCGATCACGAACCCGTCGCGGTCGCGCGAGAACGGCCGGGAAGCGCGCTGCGGCTCGTGGTTCCAACTCGAGGTCATGATGCGCATCAGTTGAAAGCCGCGCATGATCAGAGGGGCGATCGGCGAATCCACTCCGCCCACCACCATCATGTCCAGAACGCCCGCCCCGATGTTCCGGTAAGAATAGCCCAGCGCGTCGGTGGAAGACGTGCAGCCGGTGGAAACGATATGGCTCAGCCCCCGGAAGCCGAACCGCATCGAGACTTCGCTGGCCAGCGTCCCGATGGTCCCCGTGGGAATCGTGTAGACGCTGCACTGCTTCTGGTGGCCGGTGTAGAAGAGCCGGTATTGCTCTTCGGTGAAATCCTGGCTTCCGCCGCCCGATCCTACAATCACGCCGATGCCGCGCAGTTGGTCGCGCGACATCGAGCCGGCATCCACCCCGGCGTCTTCCAGCGCTTCGCCGACGCTTGCCACCGCCAGCGGCACGGCGCGCGAAACATGGGGCCGATCCTTCACATCGACGTACTGCTTCTCGTCGAATTCATCGGGCACTTCGCCCGCCACTTGTACGGCCAAACCCGACGGATCGAAGCGGGTGATCCTGCGCACCCCGCTCACGCCGCTTCGCGTGGCTTGCCAGAAGCGCTCACGCCCAATACCATTCGGGCTGACCGCGCCGATTCCCGTGATCACTACTCGCCGCATCGATTTGATTTTGCCTTTGGCCTACTTGTCAGTATAGGCTGAAACTTATGGTTGACGCCACGGAGCGGCGCCCCGCAAACGCTCTCTCCGCGTTTTTGGCCGGGCTTCAGGCGGGCATGTTGGGCGTTTGGTGGATGCTGGCATGGATGGGAGCCGGCGCCGTCTGGCAGCGCCGCAGCTTCTGGACGCCGGAAAACTTGATGGCCAGCGTTTTCTACGGCAATGCGGCGATTCGCCCGGGTTTTGCCGCCCACACCGTCTCCGGCCTGGCGCTCTACGTGCTCTTGTACAGCCTGCTCGGCGCGGTGTTCGCGATGGCCGTGCGCAGCCGCCTCCCGCTGCCGCCGCCGCGATTGGCGCTGGCGAGCGTCGCGTTCGCCCTGCTCTGGTATTACGCTGCGTTCCACCTGCTGGCGAGGTCCGTATCGCCGCTCATCGTTCTCCTCGATGCCGAGCGGACCACGGTTCTTGGCCACGCCATTTACGGAGCGCTGCTGGCGCGGTTCCCGGTGTACCTTCCGCAGGCCGCAACTCTGCAGGTTGCCAATCCGCCGGAGCCGTGAAGAGCCTGCGGCACTCCTACGCCAGTTCCAGCTCGATTCTCTTGCCCGCGACGTCCAGCTTGATAATGCGGAAGCTGCGGATCTGGCCTGCGCGCACCGGCTCGCGCCTGGGTGCGCCGGTTGCCTGGCCGCCCTTCCACTTGGCTTCCAGCATGGATGTCAACGATGAGATGTCGGTCCTCGGATCGGCCGGCCTCTCTTCCTTTTCCAACGTCTGGGCGCTCAGCTTGCAGACAGCGTGGATGCCCTCGCCCAGCTCGACCCGCGCCAGGCCGCTTCCCACCTCCGTCATACGGCCCGTGACCACGCCGCCTTCCTTGTGCTCGGCGATGTACTCGTCAACGCTGGTCGGAACGAGCTGCTTCATGCCCAGGCGCAGTCGGCGCCTCTCGGTGTCCACCTCCAGTACCTGCGCCCTCACCACCTGCCCCACCTTGAGCACGTCCTGCGGGTGGTTGATGCGCTTCTCCGCGTTGGACGCTTCCGGCCGCTCCATCGGCCTCTGACGCGGGGCCGCCGCGCCCGAGCCGCCCTGCCGCCCTTTCGAGGGTTCCGCGCTGATGTCGCCGATGTGGATCATGCCCTCCACGCCCTCGGCCAGTTGCACGAACGCGCCGAACTTGGTCAGGCTGGTGACCGGAGCCTCTACCACCGCGCCCACCGGGAACTTCTGCGGCGCTTCGGCCCACGGGTCGCCCAGCGCCTGTTTCAGACCAAGGGCGATGCGCCGGTCAGCCTGGTTCACGCCCAGAACCATGACTTCCACCTGCTCGCCCGGTTTCACCACGTCCGCCGGTTTCCGCGCCTTCTTCGACCAGGACATTTCGGAAAGGTGAATCAGCCCCTCGATGCCCTTTTCAAGCTCCACGAAGGCGCCGAAATCTGTTACGCGGGTGACCGCCCCGGTGACGCGCTCGCCCGTCTTGTACTTCTCGCTCGCCAGGTCCCACGGGTGCGGTAGAAGCTGCTTCATGCCGAGCGCGATGCGCCGCTTGGCGGCGTCCACCTTGAGCACCTTGGCTTCAATCTGCTGCCCCACCGCCAGCGCGTCGGCGGGCTTGTTCACGCGGCCCCAGGATATGTCGGCCACGTGCAGCAGCGCGTCCACCCCGCCCACGTCCACGAAAGCGCCGTAATCCGCCAGGCTGCGGACCACGCCTTGCACGGTTTCCCCTTCCTTGATTTCGGAGTAGCGCCGGTCTTTCGATGCCCGCTCCTCTTCTTCCAGCACCGCGCGGCGGTCCACCACCACGTCTTCGTCCGCCACCTCCAGCTTGATGATGCGGCAACTGATCTCCTGGCCGACCAGCTTCTCCATTTCGGCCGCGTCCCTGGCGCCGCTGCGCGAGGCGGGCATGAACGCGCGCACTCCCACGTCCACGCTGAGGCCGCCCTTCACCACCGCCGTCACCACCCCCGCGATGGGCGTCTTGCCGGCGAACGCCTTCTCCAACGAAGTCCAATCCTTCGGCCGCTCCACCTTGGTCCGCGACAACTCGTAGTAGCCTTCGGGGTCCCGGCCTTTGATCGAAACCGGGATTTTGTCGCCGGCCTTGACCGTTTCGCCGGCGCTCTGGAAATCCGCCAGTGCGATGATGCCTTCGGTCTTGAAGCCGATATCCAGGTATACCGATTCACCGGTGACCGCGATTACCGTGCCTTCCAGTCCTCTTTTTCCCTCTTCGATTCGATGGGAATGCGACTGTTCGTATTGCGAAAGGATATCGCCGAAAGACTCGGCAGGTTCGGTGGCGGCTTCGGATCCCGGACCGATAGGCCGGTCCTCATCCAGGGTGCTTGGGTTTGACATGAGAAGGTACGTTTACATTGTGGCATAATCCCGACTAGGATACCCTGAGTGCCTGCTAGCCCGCTGCTCCGCTATTTCCGGCTGATCCGCCCTCAGGACCTCGTCTGGCTCCTGCTCTTCGCCGTGCTGGCGGTCATGAACGCGGAGGGCGATGTCTCCGAAATCGCGCTGTTTGCCGCGCTGGCCGTTGCCCAGATCCTCGAGCCCAAGATCCCGGCGCACCCTTCCACGCGCAGCCGGGTTTTCTGGATCGTGGTGAAGCTGCTGTTGGGATACCTCCTGATCGGTTACACGGGGGGAATCCAGAGCCATTTCTGGCTGGTGCTGCTGCTGCCGGTGGTCTCGGCGGCAACCGCGCTGGGAGTTTTCGGCACGCTGGTCTTCACGCTGCTGGCGGCCGGTTCGTACCTCTCGTTCTTCCTGTTCATCGATTGGTCGCAGTGGGAAATCGGGCCGCCGGAGATCGCCCAAATGACGATTCGCATGGTCTTCCTGGCCATGGCTGGGAACCTGGCGAATGCGCTGGCGGAGGAATTGCGCACCCAGTCGGAAAAGTACCGGCGCACTGCGGAACAGTTGGCGGAGGCCGGCGTCCACATCCAGCGGGCGGAGGAAGCCGTGCGGCGCTCCGACCGCCTGGCCGCTCTGGGCCAGCTTTCCGCGGGCCTCGCCCACGAGCTGCGCAACCCCCTCGGAACCATCAAGGCGTCGGCGGAAATGCTCAGCCGCAACGTGGCCGCGGAAAACGAAGTGGCGCGCGAAGTGGCCGGATTCATCACCTCGGAAGTGGACCGCACCAACTCTCTGGTCACCCGCTTCCTGCAATTCGCCCGCCCCCTCGAGCTGCGGCTGGACAACGCGGACCTGGCGCATACGCTGGACCGCGCCATCGCCGCCGTCGAGCGCGAGGCCCCCGAAATCGCGATTTACAGGAATTACGCGCCCGAGATCCCGCCCTTCCCCTTCGATGCCGAGCTGTTGGAGCGGGTCTTCTACAACCTGGTGCTCAACGCCGCGCAGGCCACCGCGCCCGCCGGAGCGGTCACGGTGAAGACGCGGGCGGCCGCCGGCACCGTCGAAATCTCGGTGATTGATCGCGGCGCGGGAATCGATCCCCAGCACCTCGACGGCATCTTCAACCCGTTCTTCACCACCAAGCCGCAGGGCGTGGGCCTCGGCCTGGCCATCGTTTCCAAGATCGTGGACGAGCACGGCGGTAAGATAGCAGTGGAGAGCGAGCCCGGCAAAGGCAGCATTTTCCGCGTGCTCCTGCCCATGCAACGCGCCGCTCCGCGACCCTCCGCATGAAGAAGCGCATCCTGGTAGTCGAAGACGAAGACAAGCTCCGCCGCGTGCTCGAGCTGCAGCTTGTTTCCGCGGGCTTTGATGTGGACAAGGCTGCCAGCGCCGAAGAGGGTATCAAGGTCGTCGACCGCGCGGACCTGGTGCTCACCGATCTCCGGCTGCCCAACATGGACGGCCTGCAATTCCTGTCTTTGATCCGGCGGCAAAACGCGCAGGTGCCGGTGATCATGATGACCGCCTTCGGCAGCATCGAAACTGCCGTCGAATCCATGAAGGCCGGCGCCACCGATTTTCTGCTCAAGCCGTTCTCGCTCGATCACCTCATGCAGGTGGTCCATAAGGCGCTCGAAGTGCGCGCCCTGCGCGACGAGAACCGCCAGTTGAAGGCGGAGCTAGGCCGGCGCTACGAGTTTGATAACATCATCGGCCGCAGCCCGGCCATGCAGGAGATCTTCGACACCATCGAGCGCGTAGCGCCCACGCGCGCCACCGTGCTGCTGGCCGGCGAGAGCGGCACGGGCAAGGACCTGATCGCGCGCGCCATCCATTTTCACTCGCCGCGCCGCGACCGGCCGCTGGTGAAAATCAACTGCACCGCTCTTCCCGAAAACCTCATGGAGAGCGAGCTGTTCGGGTACGAGAAGGGCGCATTCACCGGCGCCAACACCTCCAAGCCCGGCAAGTTCGAGCAGGCCGACACCGGCACGGTTTTCCTCGACGAAATCGGCGACGTGCCGGGGGCCATCCAAGTCAAGCTGCTGCGCGTGCTCCAGGAGCGCGAGTTCGAGCGGCTGGGCAGCAACGTCACGCGCCACATCGACGTCCGCGTGATTGCCGCCACCAACCAGGACCTGCGCGCGGCCCTCGAGCAGGGCACCTTCCGCGAAGACCTGTATTACCGGCTCAACGTGGTCCCTATCAACATCCCGCCGCTGCGCGAGCGCAAGCAGGACATTCCATTTCTCGCCGCCCATTTCGTGAAAAAGCTGGCGCCCGACACCGGCGGCCGCGTGGAATCCATCACCGATGCGGCCGTGGCGAAGCTCCTGAGCTATCACTGGCCCGGCAACGTACGCGAATTGGAGAACGTAATCGAGCGTAGCCTGGTGATGTGCGCCGGCACGCAACTGGACGCCGCCGACATCAAGCTCGAAAGCGCGCCGCGCCAGCGTCCGCCAAGCGAGGCGCACCTCCTGCCCGAGGGCCTGTCGCTCGACCAATACGAGCAGGAGATCATCCGCGAGGCGCTGCGCCGCGCCGACGGCAACAAGAGCCAGGCCGCTCGCATGTTGGGCCTCACCCGCAACGCCTTGCGCTACCGCCTGACGCAGATGGGGCTGGAAGCGTGAGATGCAGTGTCAGCTACCACCCGCGGCCGCTAACCCAAGCCCGCTTCCCGCAGAAACCGCGCGGATTCCTCCGGCGGCGTCGGATTGATATAGAACCCCGTCCCCCATTCGAATCCCGCCACCTTGGTCAGCTTGGGCATGATCTCCACGTGCCAGTGATAGTGCGGCAGCGGCGATTCCTGCACGGGCGCGCTGTGTACCACGAAATTGTACGCCGGCTGCTCCAGCGCCTTCTCGATTTTGCGCATGGTCGAGCGCAGTACCCAGGCCATGTTCTGAAAGGTGGGAGCGTCCGAGTCCTCGAAGTGCGATTGGTGCAGCTTCGGCAGAATCCAAGTCTCGAAGGGAAATCGCGGCGCGTACGGCTCCAGCACCGTGAACCGGTCCGTTTCCATCACCAGGCGCACCCCCGCGGTGCTCTCCTCCCGGATGATGTCGCAAAAAATGCAACGCTCCTTCAAGTCGTAGAAGTGCTTGCTGGCGTCCACCTCCTCCATGACTCGCTTGGGAACCACCGGCAGCGCGATGAGTTGGGAGTGCGGATGCTCCAGCGATGCCCCCGCCGCCTCGCCATAGTTCTTGAACAGCAGGATGTAGCGGAACCGCCGGTCTTTCTTCAGATCGTTGACCCGGTCCCGGAAGGCCCACAACACCTCTTCGATTTGCCGCTCCGGCATGTCGGCCAGCGTCAGGGCGTGTTCGGGAGTCTCGATGATCACCTCGTGCGCGCCGATGCCGTTCATCTTGTCGTACATGCCTTGGCCCTGGCGGTTGAGCTCGCCTTCGATCCCCAGCACCGGGAACTTGTTGGGCACCACGCGCACGCGCCAGCCCGGCTCGTTGCGCCCGCCGCTATTACGGTAGGCCAGAATCTCCGGCGGCGTTTTGTGCTCGTGGCCGTAATCGAATGGGCAGACGCCCTGGGCGGCAGGCGGAACCGGCTGCCGGATGAAATCGCTGGGGCGCTTGGCGCGTTCCGTGGCGATGATGACCCATCGCCCCGTGATTGGGTCCTTACGCAGTTCGGGCAAGTGGGGAGATTCCTCCGCAGTGAACCACAGGATTTAGCAACCAACGATTATAGCGTGAGAGAGCGCCACCCTCAGGTTTTGCGGAACGCGTTGCGGATCCACTCGATCCGCACCGGTTTCTCCAGCACCACGCTGACGATGTCGAAGCGCACCCGCTCCCATTCCACGCCGGCCCGCCGAGCATAATCGCGGGCCGCGCGCCGCAGGTGCTGTTGCTTCTCGGCATCCACCGCGCGTTCCGGTTCGCCGAACTCGGCGCTGGCGCGCGTCTTCACTTCCACAAACACCAGGTTGCCGCCGTGCCACGCCACCAGGTCGATCTCTCCCCCGCCCGACCGCGGCTGGTAATTCCGCGCCACAATCGTGCAGCCGCGGCGGCGCAGGTGCCGGTGCGCCAGGTCTTCGCCCACTCGCCCAAGGTTGTCTTTGAGCCAGCGGCGCCGCACCGCGTCCGCCACGCGATAGACCAGCCCGATCACTTCACAACTTCGAACTCGAACTCCATGGCCTTCCCGCGCACCACGTAACAAAGGTAGTATTCCCAAAAGCGCCGGTAGCGCGGAAAGCGGTTGACCAGCAGTTCGAACCCAAGCCACCTCCAGAAAGCCAGTAGCTTTACGCGCACAAAAATCTCGCGAAATTTCACCTTCGAGTAGTAGCCGAACCCGCCGTGGTCCTCGCCGAAGTAGCGAAAGCTGAAGCTGTTCAGGTGGCTTTTGTGGGTGGGGTCGCAGAACGAGCTGAAATCCGTGTAGTGCGGCGTCTCGATGCGAACCGTGCCGCCCGCGCGCACCAGACGGTGAAACTCCTCCATGGTCCGCATCACGTCGTTAACGTGCTCGATTACATGGATGGCCGTAAGCCGGTCGAACGAGCTATCGGCGAACGGGTAGGGAAAACGGTCCAGGTCCGCCAGGACATCGGCGCGGCTGCCGGGATTCCGGTCGATTCCGATGGCCCCGGCCTGCTTGTGAACGCCGCAGCCGACATCGAGGATCTTCATTTGCCGAACACCCTCTCGAAGATCTTATCCACGTTCCTTAGTTGCCGCTCCAGCGAAAATGCTTCGCCGATCTGCTCCGGCGTCAGCACCGCGCGGATTTCCGGGTCCGCCTCGATAGCCGCGCGGAAATCGCCCTCTTCCTCCCAGGCGCGCATGGCGTGCCCCTGCACAATGCGGTAGGCCTGCTCGCGCAGCATGCCCGCGGCCGCCAGATCGAGCAGCAACTGGCCGGAATAAACCAGGCCGCGCGTCATCTCCAGGTTGCGGCGCATGCGCTCGGGATAGACCATCAGCTTATCCACAAGCTGCGTGGTCTTGTCCAGCAGGTAATCCGTCAGCGTGGTGGAATCCGGCAGAATCACCCGCTCCACGGAGGAGTGCGAAATGTCGCGCTCGTGCCACAGCGCGATATCCTCGAAGGCCGCCTGCGCGTTGGCCCGCACCACCCGCGCCAGGCCGCAGATCTGCTCCGAGGTCACCGGGTTGCGCTTGTGCGGCATGGCTGAGCTGCCCTTTTGCCCGCGCGCGAAGTATTCCTGGGCCTCGCGCACTTCGGTACGTTGCAGGTGCCGCACCTCGAGCGCGATCTTCTCGCACAGCGCCGTCACCAGCGCCAGCGTGGCCACGAAGTTGGCGTGACGGTCGCGCTGGATCACCTGCGAGGCCGCCGCCGCCGGCCGCAGATTCAGCCGCGCGCAGATGCGCTCCTCCACTTCCGGGCCGATGTGCGCGAACGTCCCCACCGCGCCCGAAGTCTTCCCCACGCGCAGGTCTTCGGCCGCGGCCTTGAGACGCCGGCGATTCCGTCCCGCCTCCTCGTACCAGATGGCCAGCTTCAGCCCGAAGGTGATCGGCTCCGCATGTACGCCGTGCGTGCGCCCCACCTGCGCCGTGCGCTGGAATTCCAGCGCCCGCCGCTTCAGCACGGCGCGCAGGTTCTCCAGGCCGCCCAGCAGAATGGCCGACGCTTGTGCGAGCAACAACGCCTGCGCGGTGTCCACCACGTCATTCGAGGTCAGCCCGTAATGTAGCCAGCGCGAGGCATCGCCATGCCCGGCCTTCGCCATGGTTTCCGCTACGGCGGTGGTGAAGGCGATCACGTCGTGCTTCACTTCCTTCTCGATTTCGAGGATCCGCCCGGCGTCGAACCCTGCGTGCGCGCGCAGCAGGCGCGCCGCCTCCGCCGGCACGATGCCCAACTCCGCCAGCGCCTCCGAGGCCGCCAGCTCCACTTCCAGCCATTGTTGAAACTTGTTCTGGTCGCTCCAGATCCGGCCCATTTCGGGCCGCGTATATCGGGGAATCATGGTGAACTCAGTATTGAAACACTTCCGTCGGGCTGCGCTGCTCGGCGATGGAGAGGCGCGTCGCCAGCCCGCGCTGCTCCAGCGCCTGGGTGGCGATCATGCGCACGATCGCCGGGTGATTGTTCTGCTCGCTCAGGTGCCCCAGCACCAGGTTGGATGTCGAGGAGTCCAGGTCCTCCATCAGATACTCCGACATCCCCAGGTTCGAGAGGTGCCCCACCCGGCTCATGACGCGCTGCTTGACGGACCAGGGGTAGGGACCGACTTTCAGCATGTCGAGATCGTGGTTCGATTCGAGCAGCAGCAGGTCCGTGCGCCGCAGATGAAACTTGACCGATTCGGGAATGTAGCCGAGGTCCGTGACCACCCCGATGCGCACGCCTTGAGCGGCGAAACAGAAGCCCACCGGGTCGATGGCGTCGTGCGGGATGCTGAAGCTCTGGACTTCGATATCGCCGATCTGGAAACTCGCGCCTGCCTGAAACGATTCGAGGCGCGCGGGCTGCGTTTCGCCCCAGTCGATGGCCGGCGCGGCCAGGCGCGTCAGGTAGATGGCCGCCCGGACGTCCCGGTTGCGCGCCAGCACCGGCAGCCCGGCGACGTGATCGGAGTGTTCGTGGGTGATGAGGATGGCGTCGATGCGGCTGAGATCCTCGCCGATGGCCGCCAGCCGCCTGCGAAGGTCCCTCATGGTAAGCCCGTCGTCCACCAGGATGCGCGTGTTTTCAGTGGCCAGCAGGGCGGCATTCCCGGAACTGCCGCTTGCCAGCACGCAGAACTTAACCGTGCCCGCCTCCCCTTGACACTTCAGAATACACCCAAACACCTCGAAACAGAGCGCCTGCGAAATGTTTGGAAGCGTGGGCGATCGGCAGTCAGTTCAAATCAGCAGCCGTGCTCGGTCACGTGCTTTTCAACCGCGAGATGTGCTGCCTTGCATTTGATAGATGCGTTATTCGCCGTCTCTCGCAAGAGTTCATGCTCTGAGGCTGTGGATGTCGTAGGTTTGCTGTGAAGCTCTCGGACTGCGCGCGAATATTCGAGAGCGGCTCGATGGTACTCTTCGACAAGTCTGGCTTTTTCTAAGCAGGGCACTGCAATTCCGTTATCGCTGCTCTACCTCTGTGGCCTTCCCGAAGCCCGGCCTACGGCACGAATTGTGAGTGAGTCACCGCGCGTTTTGAATTCGTGCCGCTGAATTTTCAGTGCAGTCAAAGTTCCGTTGGTTCGGACGACCTCGCCCGACATAGTCAGTTGCAGTTGTACACCCCCGTCGAGTAGGACGGGCCACGCGACGGCCACCTCAAGCTGCTGTCCGGTCAGCAGCGGCCTGTCGGCAGTGAAGCTAAGCCCGGAGCCGCTCAGGTCGATTGTCTGCCCTGATCCCGTCTTTCGCCGCTCACGGCAGCCCGTGAGAGCGTAGCGGACCTCAATGGCTAGGGGAAAGCGGGTGCTGGCACGCCGCTCCGGGCTGGCAACCTTCGGCAGCCTCACCGGCCGTTCGCTCCAACACTGCATAAAATCGAATATGGGGGCACGACGGCCACAGAAGAGTAAAGGTATGCTGATTCCGCTTCAGTATCCACAAGGATAATTGTGCTGATTCCGTTTCAGCATTGTCAATAGGCAGTTGAAGTTTAACTGAAACGGCTTTAGTATCAATACGGTGGCTCGCAAGACGGCGGTATCGAAATACTTGGCAAAGATCGGCCGCAAGGGCGGGAAAGCCAGCGGCAAGGCCCGTATGGAAAAGCTGACGCCAGAGCAACGCGTGGCAGTCGCCAAGACGGCCGCCGCAGCCAGATGGGCGAAACCGGTTACCCAACAAGATCTTAAGCGGCAATCGGTGCTTCAGGTCGCTGAATGGACGGCGGACCGCGCTGCACAGATGGGCGCGGAGGATATCAACGCGAGGATAGCGGGCGGGTCCCCGGTGAAGCCTGGGAAGCTGACGTTTGACAAGAAGCTAAAGATGGCGACGGCGGCGAAGAAGGCCACCGCGCGCCCCTCCGTACCTGTGGTATCCGAAAAGAAAGATACCGGCTAGCGCCATGTTAGGCTTTCATCATGAAAGCCGCTCGCATTCACCAGCACGGTGGCCCTGAAGTGCTGGCCTACGAAGATGTCCCCGAGCCCAGGCTTAGACCCGATCAGGTCCTGGTTCGCGTGCGCGCATGCGCCTTGAACCGCCTGGACCTATTCGTGCGCGCTGGAATTCCTGGGATGAGATTCTCCATGCCGCACGTGCTGGGCAGCGATATTGCCGGGGAAATTGTCGAAGCTGGCGATCTCTGCGAGCGCGTCAAGCCCGGCTGGCGGGTGCTGCTCTCGCCCGGGCTTAGCTGCCGGCAGTGTGAGCAGTGCCTCTCCGGCGCCGACAATTTCTGCCGCCGCTTCGCCGTGTTCGGTTACGCCGTGGACGGTGGCAACACCGAGCTGCTGGCCGCGCCCGAATACAGCGTGATCCGGATTCCCGACGACCTCGGCTTCGAAGAGGCCGCCGCCGCGCCGGTGGTGTTCCTCACGGCGTGGCACATGCTGATGACGCGCGCCCATCTCCGGCCGGGAGAGGATGTGCTGGTGCTGGCGGCCTCCAGCGGCGTCGGCTCGGCCGCCATCCAGATCGCCAGGATGTTCCAGTGCCGCGTGATCTCGACCGCCGGCGGCGAAGCTAAGCTGGCTAAGGCCCGCCAGCTCGGCGCCGACCACGTGATCGACCACTATCGGCAGGACATTGCCTCCGAGGTGAAGCGGATTACCGGCAAGCGCGGCGTGGACGTAGTGGTGGAGCACGTGGGCGCGGCGACGTGGCCCAAGAGCCTGGAATCGCTGGCGCACGGCGGCCGCCTCGTGACCTGCGGCGCTACCACCGGCTACGGTGCGGGAGTCGATCTGCGCTACCTGTTCAGCAAACAGTGGAGCCTGCTCGGGTCGTTCCTGGGAAGCATGGGCGAGCTGCACCAGGTGCTGAAGTTCGTCTTCCGGAAGCAACTGAAGCCGGTGATCGACCGGGTTTACCCCCTGGCCGAGATCCGCGCGGCGCATGAGCGGCTGGAAAACAAGGAGCAGTTCGGAAAGGTTATCGTAAAGCCGTGATGCTGTCCGCCGGCCGGATCCTGCTTGGGGTGTATTGGCTCGCCTGGGCTTGGCCGTTCGCTTTCCGTGCGCCGCACCGTCAGAAACGTCCATCCATCACGGCGATCGCCCCCACCCTCGCCGGACTGCTGCTCGAAGGGCTGGCGATCTTCATCGCATTCGCTTACCGCCTGCCGCCCGCCCATCCGCCGGGGCCGGTCCGCATTCTGGCATCGATGCTTGTCGGCCCCATCGCCGCGGCGCTCTCCTGGACTTCGGTGAAGCACCTGGGGAAACAGTTTCGAGTGAATGCAGGTCTGTATCAGGACCATGAACTCGTGCGCACCGGACCGTACGGCATCGTCCGCCATCCCATCTACTCCTCGATACTGGCCATCCTGCTCAGCACGATTCTTCTGCTGACTCCCTGGCGGTGGGCGGCGGTGTCGCTGGTATTTTTCGTGATGGGGACCGAGATCCGCGTGCGCACCGAGGACAAGCTGCTGGCCTCGCGCTTCGGCTGGGAATTTGCGGAGTATCGCAAGAAGGTTCCGGCCTACGTCCCCTTCGTGCGATAGTGGCTTTTATGAGATGGCGTATCCCCACACTCTGTCTGGCTCTTCTTGCGGCCGGTACCTGCTACGCAGCCGATTCGCCGGACCTGGCGGGCCAGTACCGCCCCGTGGCCGACAAGCTCATTGATGCGGCCCTGGCCGATACCGAAGGCTACGAACGGCTCACCTACCTGTGCTACCGCATCGGCAGCCGCCTGAGCGGTTCCGCGGCGCTCGAGCAGGCCATCGCATGGTCCGCGGAACAGATGAAAGCCGCCGGCCTCGCCAACGTCCGGGTCATCCCCGTCAAGGTGCCGCACTGGGTGCGAGGCAGCGAATCGGGCCGGATCCTCGCGCCGCTCGACAAGCCCCTTCACATGCTGGGGCTGGGGATGAGCGTGGGCACTCCGCCGGGCGGAATTACCGCGGACGTGGTGGCGGTCTCCAGCTTTGATGAGCTTGCCAGGCTGGGGCGCGAGAAAGTGCGGGGTAAGATCGTGGTCTACAACGAGCCCTTCACCAGTTATGGCCCGACCCGTGTGTATCGGTCGTCGGGCCCGTCCCGGGCTGCCGCTCTCGGAGCCGTGGCCGCGCTGGTCCGCTCCGCCACGCCCCTTGCCATCGAAGTCCCGCATACCGGCGAGATGAGCTATGACGATAACCAGCCCAAGATCCCGGCCGCGGCTGTATCTCCCGAAGATGCCATGATGATCGCCCGTCTCTATGCCGACGGCGTTCCGGTGAGGGTGCGCCTCGTGATGGGCGCGCACATGGAGCCGGATGCCGATAGCGGCGACGTGATCGGCGAGATCCCCGGCCGCGAAAAGCCCGAAGAGGTGGTGGTGATAGGCGGCCATATCGATTCTTGGGACGTGGGACAGGGCGCCCAGGACGATGGAGCGTCCATCATGGCGTGTTTGCAGGCTCTGGCCTTGATGCACAAACTGGGCCTTCAGCCGCGGCGCACCATTCGCGTGGCGTTCTGGGTGAACGAAGAGAACGGTGGCCGCGGCGGCGAGGCGTACCGCGCATTTGTAGGCGACCGGATCGAGAACCACGTGGCCGCCATTGAGATGGACGGCGGCGCCGAAGCGCCGCGCGGGTTCGGCGCCGGCGCCGGCCAGGATTCGCTCGACATGCTCAAACAGATCGGAACATTGCTCGAGCGCGTCGGCGCCGGCGAGATCACCGGCGGAGGCGGCGGCGCGGATATCACACCGCTCATGCGCGATGGCGTGCCCGGCCTTTCCGAGCGCACCGTGGGCACGCATTACTTCGACTGGCATCACTCTGAAGCGGATACTCTCGACAAGGTGGACCCCCAGGATTTTCGCAAGAATATGGCGGCCCTGGCGGTGATGGGCTATGTGCTGGCCGACATGCCCGCCCGCATTACCGCCGGTGGCGGCGTAAGTCGCGGGCAATAGCCGGCATTAGCCCGGATATCTCACAGGTCCGGTAGGCGATCCGGCAGGCGGGCGTACGAGCCAGCTTCGCCCCTTGTTTCTCCGGTCCGGAGCCACCCGGACGAGGTGGCAGGGGTTGAATCCCCCGGC
>Ga0181518_10000121_pt1 | contig 85924 bp, 77 predicted proteins | sample PEATcosm2014_Bin_28_FD_119751 | JGI IMG/M metagenome (GOLD analysis project Ga0181518, IMG submission 119751) | Peatland microbial communities from MTU Mesocosm Facility, Houghton, MI, USA - PEATcosm2014_Bin01_60_metaG | ecosystem: Environmental > Terrestrial > Soil > Wetlands > Peat | place...
CCAGCTTATGCCGCCGCACCATCTGCCAGTATTCCAGGAGCCCGGCGTATTCGTGTTTCATGCCGCCCCGGACAGTCTCCGGGCCCAGGGGCGCCATAGCCGTCTTTTCCGGGTGGGGCATAACGCGGGCCAATTCGCGCCCGTTGCCATTCGAAATCTGCGGAAGATCTTCCATCACTATGACCTCCTAGAAGCGTACGGCGGCTAATGTGCCCACCTGGATGGCGGCGTCGAGAGCACGCGCCACTGCATGTTTACCTGTGCTCCCGGGGATCACGAAGATATCGCCGGCCAGCAAGGGTATGTCATCGGATTTGCCGGCCAGTATCTTCTTAACATCCACGGGAAGTTCGGCGCGTTTCGGCTGTCCGGGTACCAGCCGCAGAATCCTGGCATTGCTTGACGCTGCGGTGCGCAACATCCCCCCGGACGATGAAACAGCCTCCAAAACGGAAATCGACTGCCCCTCGTTGAGGGGCAGCGCGCCTACCTTGTTTACCTCGCCGATCACGTAAACCTGCTGGGCTCGCGGAACGGAAAGCACGTCGTGGGGCCGGATCACAATGTTGTATTCCGGGCTCTTGGCTTCCATTACGGCCTTCAGATTGATCTCCGCGATGCTGAACTGATGCGAGGGATCATCCACGGCGCCGGGCACCGGGATGCGCCCGTATTCGAGGCGCCGCGTGATTTTGATCGTGGTGCCGGCATCTGGCCTGAGCCCTCCAGCCACGGCCAGGATTTCGAGCAGCGTCTTCTGCCCCTCCAGCTGATGCACACCCGGTGTAGCAACTTCTCCCAGGATGGATACCGGCTGGCTCTTGAATTCGGTGAGGCTCACCGTGACTTCCGGGTCTACCAGATACACCTTCAGCCGCTTCGCGATCTCGCCTTCCAATTGCTCCGCCGTCAACCCTCCGGCATGAATCCGCCCCACCATAGGCAGCTTCAATTCTCCATCTGCATCCACGCGGAACGGCTTGTCGCTGAGATCGGGGGCGTTCAGAGCGTGGATGGTTACGGCATCGTCGGGACCCAGCAGGTACGTCTTGCGAGTCTGGTCGGGCTGCTCGATACCGGCCTGCGGCTGCGGAGCCGGTGCAACCGCCGGAGTCTGCTTTGCTTGATCACTCGCGCCCGGCGTCTGCTGCGCCCACACCACCAGGCCAAACAGCAAAAGCGCCGCAGCGAGCTGGGCGATTCCTCTGCTCGTTCGTTTCATTGGTTGCTCTCCTGGAGTTCCCGTTTACCGTTTCGCTCCGGAACGCGATCGCGCGTCGACTCGACCAATTGGCGGAGCTCGTGCATCTCGATTCTGAGTTGCAGCACGGCCCCCTCCAGCCTATCGATTCGGGAATCATGCGTGGTATCGGCATGGCCGTTCCCCGCAGGCAGCTTGCACAGAATGGCGCGGGCGAATTCCGAGACGCTGCGCGCGCATTCGGTCAGCGACATGTCTTTGAGGCGCTCGTATTCGTCTTCAGACAGACGAAAGCTCACCATCCTCGATCTGGTCTTAAACACAGGAAAAACCTCCTTGCAACGGGGGAGTGTTGGCTTTGGTAACGGGGGAGTGTTTGGGCTTTGTTGTAACGCTTTAGGCTTGGGCGTAGGCTTCCGGCATTCTCCACTGGTCCGCTTCTTCAGCGGGCCGCACCGCATGCCGCGGGATGGAGACAGCCAGAGACCTCTGCAGGAGGGTAATCGAAAGAATCAGCTTCTGCGCACCATCGAACTCGGTCAGAATCCCCTGCACATTCCGCAGGGGCCCTTCTTCGATCCTCACGGTTTGCCCCACCTTCAAAAAAGGACAGGGCTGCAACAGGATGCCCGAGCGAACCACTGCCTGGATCGACGCGATCTCCTGCTCCTCTACGGGAATCGGCACCTTGCCAATGCCGACGATGTGCATCACCCCGGGAATCATGAGCACGGGCAAGCGGTTGTTGACGTTCAGACGGCAGAAGACGTAGCCGGGGAACAGAGGCACATCCACATCCTGATAACGATCGGACCAACGGCGCCGGGCACGGTACATCGGCAAGAACTCGGAGTAGTCCCGCTGCATCAACGCAGCCGAAACCGGCTTTTCATGATTCGACAACACCCGCAGCGCGTACCACGGAAACCGCCCCGCTGGATCCAACGAAATCGCGCTCAGCCCGCTGCTCAACGTCTCTGTCACAGGCGACTGCCCCTTTCCTTACAGGTTGTTGGGAATCTCCACACCGGCCCAGAAGAGCTGCCGAGACTCAAATGTATGTTACCTGACAACATTTGTCAACGGATTTCGGCCGATTCTGAAGTTCTATGAGACCCACGCAACGGGCTATCGGAACCCCTGGTACCGGCAGCCCCCTGCCCTCGAACAATCATACCTTTTAATGACCTTAAGCCGCTCATTCAATGGCTCTTGTTATCTTTCGGGAACTGCAGCAATCCGGCACCCTGGCCCGCGATTCGGCCGATTCGCCGTCGGCTGGCTGGCCGACCCCTGGCGTGTATTACAGAGCTTGCCCCCAAGGGCACATGCGCATGCCTTGCCGGAGCACCGCCGACAATTCCGGTTGCGTCTGCCCGGATGACGAGAGATAATTCCCCCGAAGTGTCGCAGGTCAGGAGGCCTGAAATCCATGCGGTTGAACGCGAAGCGGTTTGCTCTGGCATCTGGAGTGCTTCTGGGCTTGGCCCTGTTCGTCATCACGCTGGTCGCGACAGGGCGTGGAATTGGAATGAACCTCAGCCACTTGTCGGCCCTCTACATCGGTTATGATGTGACCTACTTTGGAAGCGTGATCGGCTTCGTTTACGGCTTCCTCACCGGCGCAATTGCCGGTTTTTTGTTCTCTGTGATTTACAACGGGTCCTTCAAGCAAAGCATTGATGAAGAATAGCAGCCCCTACAGGGCTCTCGCAGGCGCCCACGGGCAGCTTCTCCGGGGCGCTCATGCCGGACTGATATTCTCGCGGAGATCGGGCTCCTCCACGCCGTCCTGGCTTCGCCCCCGGGCATGCTCGACCAGTTGGCGGAGTTGTTGCACGTCGGCTTTGAGCTGTTTCACTGCGCCTTCCAATCGGTCCACTCTGGGATCCTTTGCGTCGGAGGAATTGTCATTCCCGTGGGGTAGCCTGCACAAGGCGGCGCGGGCGTAATCCGAGACGCTGCGCGCATGCTCTACAAGCGACATGTCCCTCATGCGCTCGTATTCTTCTTCAGAGAGTCGAAAACTGATCATCCGCGTTCTGGTTTTGAACAAGGCAAGCTCCTTGATTTCGTCGTGTGGTTTTGGATGATGCCGGAATGGTGAATTACACGGCCCAACTTTACGGTGTCCCGCAGGGCCGCTGGTAAGACTTTTTTAGGGCTGCTGGTGTGTCAGGGGAATCCGCTTCGCCGCGAAAACGGCCGTTCAGCGATGCCGGCTGGCAATCCAATCACTGGGCTGTGGTTTCGAAGCTAACCGAGTCCATGGTCTGCGGATTCCAGACTTCGACTTTGACTTTGTCTCCGGACTCGATCGGGCACACCCCGTTCTGACCGACGTTGGCCACGAACTGAATGTTGTCGGTGTCCCACTCGCTGATGGAAACACTGCAGGAGTCCCCAGCGTAGCCGGCGGTCCAGCGCTGCGTAATATCCTGCAGCGCCAGAAATCTCGAAGTTCCGGTGAACGGGGCTCCCAGCGGGAAGGTTCCGAAACCCTCGCCGAGGATGGTTACCGGCGGATTCGCCTGGGCGGCAAACTGGTTGCAGCCGGGCGCGGAGCATTGGGTGATTACGCTAGCAATCGAGATCGCGGGCGCCGGAAAAACTCCGCAGTTCGGGCGGACCCCGGCCTCACCGTTCGGAAACTCCCGGCAAGCGCTGGGACCATCGAGCGCGGTCGCCTTCTGGGGCAGGCTCGTGGCTGCCGGATAGTCGACTACCGGCGTGTAGTTGCCCAGCAGGCTGCCGGCGGGGGTGTCTATAGCGGTGCGATAGGGAACAAACTGACCGGCACAGTTGAACCCGCTGCCGGGTATGATGTTCCGCAGATCGAGCAAGGTGAGCTGCTGATACCCCGATAACGCCGTCAAGTCGAGATACGTATAACCGTTTTCCGGAGTGATCCACTTTGGAATAGACGCGCCGGTACCGACGATCAGCGTGGCAAAGCCGTTCGAATCTTTGGTAAAGGCGGTGTCCGCGAGGCTGGCCATCGTGCTTCCGTCGGGACCGATAAACGACAGGCTCATGTAGCGCATCTGCTCGTTTCCGGAGCGGGAACAGCCATCGGTACACGGTGTAGGCGGCGTTGTGGGTATGCGCAAGCGAATCCGCATGACTTCCGACTCCGCAGCGAGGTGAGCAGGCAGGCCGGACGCCACGGTGGCAGTGATGTAGGCGGCATTCGGATTCGTGACCGGTATGTACTCCGGCGGCCGAGACCACCGCAGTTCATTTGGCGGGGCCGGATCCGCGTTGCAGAGTTTCGACAGGTAAGTGGCCTCGTAAGTGTTGTGGCCATAAGACTGTTCGGGACTGAGCCACGGACCGCCGGTCGCGTCCACCTCCGTCAGGACCTGCAGCGTGTTTAAAGCATAATCCGCCGGATAGGCGCATCCCGAGGCTACGTCCCGCACAATGAGGTGCGGGCTCGCGTTGGAGTCGAGCGGGCTATCGTTTAAGTAGGCCCGGACCATTAGAAGTCCCGCCGTGTTGGGATTCGTGTGCTGCGGGGTATCGACCTTATGGTCCACGAAGTTCGGGAACTGCTGGAAGAAGCCGGTGTCGCTATTCCAATCCATCCCGGGATGCCGCTGGGTGGCATCCAGCTGGTTCACGCTTACGTTGTACCCGTTCATCATGCAACCTTTTTGCTCATCACCGGGCGTGCCGCCCAAATCGATGGGCACGGCATATTGTTGGCCGGCGACGTAGGAAACCCCGGGCAGATACGGATTGATGTAATGGGAAGTCAACGGCACGATGTCGGTATCCAGAATCGATTGAGACAATGCCTTGTGGGCATCGTTGAGCGAAATCGAGAAGTATCGGGTATTCGGGAAGGTTCCCACCAGGATCAGCTGATACTGCGGATCGACCTTAAAGAACATCTGGTAATAGACGGCGTTTAAATCGCCATATTCCACGCTGCCGTAGCCCGTCCCGAGACGGATTGTGTAGCAGGGGTTATCGAAATTGCTGAAGAAATCGCCTTTAGGAAACTGGTTCCCGTTGAACGAAGTCGGCAGCCCCGAACAATCCGTAGATTGCGCGATGCCGGTGGGTACAAAGAACCCCAGGAACAACACACACGCGGCGATGACTTGGATTACGCTCGCAAGCCGCGTTTCCTCCTCGGCTCGTGCCGCGGTAAATATCCCTCCGAGTACAGCGAAGATCTCTTTTTTAGAACCCAGTATGAAATTTCTTGGCACTCAAGTGTCCTCCCCACCTGAACTCCCAGATCAGCAACCCTGTGCGGCAAACCGGACGAACGGCGTGGCGTCCCGTACTCACAATGCGCGTTCATGGCGAGAAGCATCGAGGCTGCCCGCAATTCATCCAGCGAAAGAACTAGCGAACCCTGCCGGGGACGTGTATTCGCGGTCGCCCGACATCCGCGGCACAGCCCCCTGTATAGCCAGCCCGGTACCTGCGCGGATCTGCAATTCGAACCCATCTACTTCCCCGCCCCGATCACCGCCAGCATCCAGGCGCGCGACCAGTGCAATCGTCCACTCTCGAATTCGTTCCACAACTGCCCGACGGTCCGGCGGTTCAAATACCCGCCGGCCAAAGCCATCAGTCGCAGTTCGTGGCTATGCATCCTCATCCATTTGCCGAACGGAAAAGCGAATCCACGCTTCGTCCGCCGGGCGGCTTCAAACACCGCCGGCTCGCCGACCGCTTCGGTCAGCAATGGCTTATTGCCATGACGATTCTGGCGATTCACTTCAGGTCGCGGCGCTCTTGTCGTACAGTCTACCACTTCGTGGTCCAGAAACGTACTCACGCTGCGCATGTTTTTGGGGCTGCGGGTGCGAGGGAATACGTTTTGCGAAGAAGCGCGGTTTGGAAGCCGATGCCTAAGTCAGGCTTTTGCTACTACAAATTTCGGTTTATCAACGGGCCGAACCGACCGCCGCGGAACGGCCACAGCCAGAGACCTCTGCAGGAGGCTGATGGAAACGATCAACTGCTCGGAACCGTCGACCACGGTTAGAATTCCGGTAACGTTTCGCAGTGGTCCCTCTTCCAGCGTAACCAGTTGCCCAACCCTGAGAAACGGCCAGGGCTGCATCAGCAGGCCGGATCGAACGACCGTCTGTAACGAGGCGATCTCACCTTCGTCCACGGGAATCGGCGTCTTACCCAAGCCGACAATGCGCACCACGCCCGGCATCAGCAGCACAGGCAGACGCTTGCTCACGTCCAGCCGGCAAAACACATAACCAGGGAAGATGGGGAGATCGACATCCCGATAACGATCGGACCACTTGCGCCTGCTGCGGAACGCGGGAAAAAAGCCGTCATAGCCCCGCAGCCCCAAGCCCGCCGACACCGACCTTTCGCAGTGCGACGCTACCTGCAGGGCATACCAAGGATGGGTCTCATTCGGCATGCTCGCTACAAAACGGACAAGCTACCGCCCCTCGTGTCACGCACGGTACGTAAACACACCTGAGCGACGGAAGAATTGACGGTAAGTGATTTGACAGACATTTGTCAACACACATTTGCAGTATGTTTGGGTCAGGAAAAGCCGGTACTAGAAGTTCTGAACCGGTGAAAATGCTTAGTAAGCGCGATGGCATGGGCATAGTACTTACCGGTTTAATCTATTGCAATGAAAGACCGAGAGACAGAGTGATTGTACTGGTGCAAATGCTTAGAAAGCGCGATGGCAGCCTTTAGTACTTACAGGTTCATTTCTTGCAAATTTCTTTTGCAAACAAATAGAGAAACAGAAAAGTGCTGCGACGGGGGACGGCTCCAATTACGCTGTGATCCTCGAAGAATTGATCAGTGAACCTGTAGGAACGGGCGCATAAATAACACTTATTGGACGTGGCAGAGAGATCCCCTTTCCGGTTTCAAGATTGTGGCGTACAGTGCTCGCAGTCACGCTTACGATCAGCAAACGGGTGCGCTTGAAGGCTCCGTATGGTTCGCGGAGAACACTCAAAAAAAAGGCAGCCAACCGGCGCTACGAGAGCACTGCGACGGGGTGTATCGACCTGCGATGTACATTGCACGTGCTACCTGTACGCTGGTTTAGGCAAACGCAGAGCGCCGCGGAGGTCGCCGATCGGAACACTGGGCTGGATTTCGGCAAAATCGGATGCGGAATGGTCGGCGCCGGAGTCGAAGAGAGGCGCTTGGTGCTATATTAGCGCGGGTCTTTGTTGGGGACCATCGACTTCCTCAATCCACCATCTACGCGCAGAATGTGACATCCACTCACGTCACGGACTTCCACGACATCACCGGCGGCACATCCGGCAGCTCTTCGGCTGTGACCGGTTATGACCTGGTGACCGGCAGGGGCAGTCCAAACGGGTCCGGCCACATCCACGCACTTGCCGGATCGGCGGTTCCCGGGTTCAGCCTTTCCGCCTCGCCCACTTCGGTTTCCGTGGTACAGGGCGAAAGCGGCGCTTCTGCGATCACAACCACTGTCTCGGGCGGCTTCAACTCGGCGATTGCCTTGTTCGCGAGCGGCCAGCCAACCTGCGTGACCGTGAGCTTCAATCCCACGTCCATTGCGGCGCCGGTCTCCGGCACATCAACCAAGACTACGGGTTGCGGTGGTCGAGGGCCACCGAACTGCAGGTGCCCGTGGGCTCCGCCAGCCCGCAGACATGAGGTACAGCGCCGCGCTCTCCAGCGACGGAACCAGCTTTTCGTGCGCCTGGGCGAATCAAGAGGCCAGGTGGAACTTCGCGACCTTCCCGTCCGACTTCAGAACGCCATACTCCGAAGTGTTCACCAGCCTCACATCGTCGTAGGGCCGCGCCTTCAAATCGTAGACCTCGCAGGTGTCGAACGGGCGCGAGTAGATGTGGAGTGTAACCAGCGGTGCATCGTGCAAGGGGCAGGGGCCGCCGGCGCGTTGTTGGCTTAGCGCGCGCAGAGTTCGTAGGCCGGGCTGTTGAGGTGTAACTTATGAGGTTATTATCCCGCCATAGCGGTGTAATGAAATTCACGATCTTCTTAATTCTATCGGGGCTTTCCCTAATGGTGGGGTGCACAGCTACTGCCCGGCTTTACCCTGTCCAAGGTCCATTAAGTCTGCAAACTCCCTTGCCGGTCTTCGCCGGCAAACTCGAGGGCGCCATCAACTCAGGAAACGTCTCCTTTGTTATGAGTGACGGCGAATTGTGCAAGGGTCGCTGGAGCCGAGTGGTTCCTGTGCAAGCTCCCAAAAGTGCGACGACGGCCGGCGCCCCGTCGAGTGCCGGCACCCCGACAACTAGTGGCATGTCGTCCGTGTGGGATGCCGTTTATGGGTCGGGGTTTTATGTCGCTCACGTTTTGGGTGAACAGTACTATGCTCAGGGCGTAATTACCGGAGACCGCGGCACCATCGTCAACGTGGAGTTCTACCACGCGGCTCGACCAAGCACGCACATTGCCGGCGTCGCGAGAGATAGTAAGGGCAATATTTACAAAATGGTTTTCACTAACCTTGGTGCTACCTAGGTCTGTCTCCCCCCGAGGGCCAGATCATCGACCCACCTTCCTCCGAGGAGCGGCTTCGGCAATAGGCGAACTGAGCCGTAGCGACAATCAGAGCCGAGAGGACCCTGGTATGTGGCGCAAAATAAGGAAGCCTATTGCCCTCAAGCCTGGTTGCACAACCCTGCCGTGTTAGCGGCGTTCCCGCTGGAACAAAGAACCGCCCGAGGGGAGCCAAAATGGAGCGAAGGGTCTTTTAGAATAAGCGTCCGATGAACCCCTCCTCCCAATAGGCCGGCCGGGGCTGCATAGTTGTTTCGTAGGCGAAACCATGGGCGCGAAGGCAGCGTCGAAAAATGATGACTGGCCGGAACGAATAGCCGAGCAAGAGCGGAGTGGGATGTCCGTGAAGAAGTTCTGCAAAGAACAAGGTTTTGCGGAGCATCAGTTTTACTGTTGGCGCAAGCGGGTGCGAAGCCGGCAGCAGCCCGTGCGTTTCGCCTTAGTCGAGTGAGGCGCAACGCCGTCGGCGGCTGCGGCGAATGCAGGACTGGAACTGGTGCTGGTGACCGGTGAGCGGCTGCGCATCGGCACAGGGTGGACGCCACAACCCTACACACGGTACTGGAAGCTCTGCGCGCATGATTCACCTGCCGGCCAGCGTGCGCGTGTATGTGTGCTTGACGGCCTGCGATATGCGCAAGAGCTTCGACGGGCTGCATGCCCTGGTGCGGGAACATCTGGAGTTAGATGCGTTCGCCGCGAACGCCTGTTTGTGTTCGCCAGCCGGCGCCGGGACCGCGTGAAGATTCCGTATTGGGACCGAGACGGATTCGCAGTGTGGAGCAAGCGCCTGGAAGAGGGCACGTACGCGGTGCCGTTGGGTGACTGCTCAGAAGCGCGCCAGCGGGAGATCACGGTACAAGAATTGGGTGCCCTGCTGAGCGGGATCGACCTGCAGCAAGCCACACCACGCAAGCGTTACCGGCGCTCCGCATAAAAAATCGAAACCTGCTGATTCCTCGCTTTCATGTCGCACACCCTCGGAATATCGCTGCCGCCACCTGATCAAGCGAATGTACCACCAGATCTGAATCCGCCGGGCCCTCCGCCGACGATCAAGGCCGGTGATGCTTCGTTTGCCTATTGCGCGGATTCGCCCAGACCGGCCTGCCAGTCACGCCGGGCGCGTACCGCAGCGCGCCCACGGCCAACGAACTCCCAGGCAGCCCAGGCACACCATTTGTATGCAAGCTCGCCGCGGCGGATGGCCAGCCCGTGTTTTACTAGAAAGGCGGGCGGGGCATGAGCCCGATCCAGTAGAAGCCGACATCTTCAGCCGAAGCGCAACCGGCCGCCAGCGTCAAGGTAAGCAGTCAGCGTCTAAGCACGGAGTTCTCTCCTGTTGGATCTGAACATCAATGATCGACGCGGAATATGGAGCACTGGACAGCTGAGAGAACATGCCTAAATGGAATCGCCACTCCGCGCCAGGAGCAATATCAATGGATCTTTCGCGGCTTCCAGTCTGCATTCCGTGCTTATTGAAGTAGCCGATAACCACACGCAGGCGGGCCGTCTCTTCACATCGACTGGTAATCTTCGCGCTCAGCGTACCGGCTGCACGGGTAAGGCTTCCGTGACGTTGGTACAGAACATCAGACACGGAAATGCAGTCACGGGTGATGACCGGCTTCTGAGCGATCTCCGCGAATGCCGGCGACGCGGATAGCAGTGTGGCGGCAACGACCAGTTTCAGTAGGTTCGGCATACTCGGATGCTCTTGTCTTATAGCGAATGCTAACAACGGTGGCCCTCCTTTCTGGACTAAGAGTACGATCATAGTGCGATCATGCTCGCCATTTTGACGATCACAGCCTACCGCCGAACTCCGGAGATCTCATGGGGCGATGGCGGCGAAAGGGTAGTGACTGGGATGACGTTCGACATCAGGGAGTTCAGCCCGCCCGCCACCGCCTCTACCCCATAATAATAGGTAGTCCCAGGCGTCAGATAGTAATTATCGAACGAGGTAGCCGTGCCATTCAGTTCCTGGATCTGGCTCATGGTAGTGGCAGATGCCCCGCGGAATACCAGGTAGCTGGTCGGAATCACGTTCCCAGTCGGAGGCGACCACGTCAGGCTGATCTGCTGGCTGGACACCGCCCTCCCCGCCAGCTTGCGAGGCGGATTCGGAGGCGTAGAATTCGGCGTCTCGACAGTGACGATGGCCGGTTGCGATACATTGGACGCCAGATCGTAAGCCTCGATCTGGTAAGTGTAGGTGGTGTATCCCGAAAGCCCCGAGTCCTGGAGATATGTCAAGGCGGTATTCGGGAGCGCCACACCATTGCGCCATATATGGTACCCTGCGACACCCACGTTATCCGTGGAGGCGTTCCAGCTCACGTTCACAGAAGACGGACTCACGGCGATGGCTGTCAGGTCGGTGGGCGTCGACGGCGGAGTATTATCCGGAGGCGAGACGATCAAGCTATAATAGCTCATGCCTGTGCTGCTATAGATACCTTGCTGCAATGCCGTAGAAGCTGCCGAACCCTCCTCGCTGAATAACTGGCTCGGTGACAGATTTGAAAGACTGACACTGTACGTCAGACACACCGAGAGTTCTTGTGTGTCAAACGGGTTCATGAAGATCATCTTGGAGTAATTGGCCAGATTCACGATCGTCTGCAGGAAAGCTGCGTCCTCCGGCTCCCAGAAGCTGAACACCTCACGCGACTCCAGAATATTCCCGCTCAGTACATCCACTTCGCTGTTTCGGACTTTCCGCAGCCACGTCTGCGACAGCGTCACGGGCTTGCCCGCCGCTTGGGCCGTGCTGACGATGGTCAGGGCATTTTGCCAAAAGTTGTCGTTCGTCGGCGGCCCTAACTCGTTAATCGGAAAGATGTGCATGTCGATGAAGTCCAGCGGGACGGTTACACAGGGCTGCGTGGCCGAACACTGCTGGTCGGTGAAGCCGGCGATAAACCCCTGAAACCCTGTCAGCCACGTGCCTAGCCCGGCGCCTATTTTCATGTTAGGCACACCCGCCTGGAGGACGCTGCTGGCGGTCTGGTCCAGCATGCTGATCGACCCGCTGACGGTGTCCACGTTGGCTTGCCCGGTCTGCGCGGCCTCGGTGTCGGGCTCTTCCTGCAGCACGAAGTAATCCGGCTGCATCGTCTGGGCCACCACTTGCGCGGCCTGCGCGCGGGCCGCCTGATATTGGGTCCAGCTCAGAGTGGGGTAAAACGCCGTCAACTGCGGGCCCCACCCGGACCCCAGGCCGCTGGGCATCATACTCTGGCTTTCCACGATGAGTTTAAAGCCCTGCGCCCGGACCGCCGCAGCCACTTGCGCATAAAAATTCACGTATTGCTGATATTCCGTCTGGCTGGAAAAGAACGGCTCGTACAACATGGGAAAACTGACTTCCACCGCAACGGCTTGAACCCCTAAAGCCTTTAGCATCGTTAGGTCGTTCATGACGGATGGCATACCATTGGAACTCAGCAAATTCGCATTATTGGAGTTGGCATTCGTCAACTCTCCCGCATAGAGGACCGGATATTTGGAGCCGTTCCAAAGGCCCTTGAGCGCGGTATTGAAATCGCTGAGGTCGGCGTTAAGCGTGCTAAAGAGATCCTGAAAGACAGGCGGCACCGGTGGCGCCTGGCCCTTGCAGGAAGGCAAAACGGATAGCGTCAGAATCGGCAACAGACAGAGGGCCAAAGTATTCGACTGGCAGAGGGCCGTACCGCCCGAACGGAAGACCGCAACGACTCCGGTTGCGTACTTCAGCATGCGGAAGGACATCACAAGTAATAGTAGAGCAGTACTCCGCGTGCTCAACGCTGAGTTTAGTTAGGGTTAGCATTTTGGTAACTATGGTTAGCAAAACACCCCCGCCCCCTGACGCCCTGCAACCCCATACGTCGAGCCAGCCAACGCCGATGTCGACACCCAACGCACCGGCAGCTTGCCCAATCCGCCGCTGAACGCGCTGTCGTCTGGCTCAAAAACGACCACAATGTCTTCCTGCTAGCCCGGAGCCGCATCGGGATGCTTGCCCTGATCGCCCCTGACGCCGCCTGGCGCCGCCTGCCATATGCAGCGGCAGCACGATTCCTTCGCGGCCGTGCCGCCCAAAGCGCTCGCAGAATATCCGCCGGCCTGGATCGAGCGCGTGCGCGAAGGCAAATTTTGGTTCGCATGACTCGCGGGCGAGAAGTTTTCACCCCTCCCCAGTGGTGTTGCATACTGTCGCATAAAAATCTGTGGGCTGCGGCCCCTTTTTTATGGCCCGACAAAATCAAACGAAACCTGCGATTCTAGAACTCCAATCCGGGAATGTCGAAAAATGAGCCAAGTAACCTCAAAAGTCTAACTCCTGTATTTTCAACAGACTTGTTCATGCGAATTTCTGTTGGACTGGGAGCCTTCTATTGCGAGTGGTCGAATCTTTGCAGCAGCGACCAGTTCTTGCCCCCGTTGGTGGATCTGTAGATCCCTCCGTCAACCGCAGTCGCAAACACCGTCATGTCGGTGGGGTAATTCGGACTGACTGCCACCAGCGCAATGCAGTCGAAATCTTTTCCGTCATGCGCTAGTGGGCTACCGGAAAGCGACATGGGCGGTGGATTCGATCACAGCCAATTACCTGTGGGAACGATTCGGTAGGGGATGATGGTTCGCGCTGGTCAACGGCGCGTTAGGCAACGTTTCGCTGATTCTTCCATCCGAGGGGCACGATCGCTCGCGTAACGGCCTTTTTCGAATGTCACAAAATGCCATACCGCACTGGGTGCCGCGCCAGCGGTCATTGGATCGCCACAAGCACGGTGTTGCTGCTAGCGCCCGCCACACGGATCTGCAGGTTTTGGTTGCCCGATGCGGTGCCCGCAGGCACTTGTGCGTTCACTTGATAGAGACCGGCGAAACCCGGCGCAAGTCCGGCATAATTAACCTGCGCAAGAGCGCTCGCGATATAGACCTGAACCGCGGCAACCGTCTGGGGCGGTGGTATCGGCGGCGCCCAGCCGTCCGCCGCGGAGGGGCTAACCGCGCCCAGTCCGGTGCAGTAGATCGACAGGATTTCGCCAGGGCCGGCGGGACTTGCAGCGGTGACTAACTGGCCGGTGACCCCATGTTCGATTGCGCCAGCTCCGCTGCCCGAAGCGCTCAACGTGAAGATACCGGGCGCCGCGGCCAGCACCTGCACAGGTATCATAGCGGTGCCAGCGCTGGAACTCACTTCGATCTGCGCCGGGCCGGTGGCCGTTTCGAACGGAATCTGGGCGTTCACCTGCGTCGGAGAGACGTAGTACAACGGCGCAGGCACGCCATTCACGGACATCTCGAGATCCGACAACCTTTGTGGCAAGGGAAGACTGTCCGCGACCGCGGTGGTGATGGCCAGGAAGGTTCCAAAGATGCCGACGACCTCACCTGGAGCGATCGTGGCGGTGTAGCTGGCGGCATTGGTCGCCGAGCTCACCGCGATGTGGGGGCCAGTCCCTTGCGGCGAGATGACCGCCAGGAAGGCATCGACACCTGCGCAGCCGCCCTCGGGATTGTAGTAGCAGTTGCCGAAGCTTGATTGAAAGGCGTACTTCTGGGGAAAATCGGCCGAAGAAGTAGAACCTGCCACATAAGCATCACCAGCGGCGTCCGCAGCCACGGCGGATACCGAATCCGTGCCGCTGCCTCCCAAGAAAGTAGAGTATTCGAGGGCGCCGGTTTGGCCATTCCAGGCTGCCACAAACCCGTTCGCAGTGCCGGCCAGGGTGGACTGAATGGCGTTTAACGTGGGAAAGTCCACGGAGGATGTTTGTCCAGCGATGTAAGTGTCGCCCGCCGGATCCGTGGCGACCGCGTTCGCGGAGTCGTAACTGCTGCCGCCCAGATATGTCGATAAAATCGCGGCCGAACCGTTTCCTTTCAACACCGCCGCGAAGGCGTTGCCGTCGCCATTCGTCCCGCCCAGGTGAGCCTGAGTAGGTTTTTGGAGAGGGAAATCCGGGGAATGGGTTGTTCCGGTTATATGGATATTGCCGGCCGCATCCAAGGCGATAGCGGAAGCCGAGTCATCGCCGCTCCCACCGAAGAAAGTGGACCACTCTAACTGCTCTCCAGTGGGGTTCAGCACCGTTACGAACGCATCGGTAAGCCCGGCAAAGCGCGGCTGCAGCGCGTTCTGGATTGGGAAATCGAATGAGTCTGTGCGGCCCGTGATATATGCGCGCCCGGCGCTGTCGATGGCGATGCCGTATCCAAGGTCTGACCCGCTGCCGCCCAAGTAAGTGGAGTAGACCAGCTTGGTCCCTGTGGGATCCAGCTTCATGGCGAATGCGGCGGGCAAATCGGCATTGTTGACAATGGCGTAGATGGTACCCGTTGAGTCGGCCGCTAGTCCCTCGATGCCATTCTCGGGCAACCCGGTGGTGGGCGAGCCCCAGGTCGCTCCGTAATCCCGGCTGACCAGAATGCCATAGTCCGTCCCGGCCCAGACGGTCGAGTCGTTGGCTGGGTCCACGAGCAAGCAATTCGCGTAGGTGCCCTGGTCGTTCGGGCTGGGAGGCAGACCCGGCCACTGGCCTTGTGTCCAATGCGCGCCGCCAGCGGTGGTGTAGTAAGGTGCGAAATTGACGGTCGTAGCTGCGTACAAATTCTGTGGATTAACGGGATCGATTGCTAATGCCTCGACCTCGGTGGATTGGCTGAAGCCATTGGTCATGAGCGCCCAGCTAGAACTTCCGTCCAGGCTTTTGTAGACACCAACCGTCGTCCCTGCATAGAGTGTCGCCGGTGTTTTTGGGTCCACTACTATGCTGGTTATGCTATTCACGAAATTTGGGTTGCTAGGAGGCGCCACCAGGCCTGTGGTGTTCCAGGTCGCGCCGCCGTCCAGGCTCTTGTACAGAGCCGAAGGCACAAGCATGCCGAAGCCAGTGTAATACCAAGAAGCTACGGCATATAACGTGGTTGTGCTCAGGGGATCGATTGCCAAACTCCTGATGAACGTGCTGGCGCCGTTTCCGGATAGCGCCCAGTCTGCTCCGCCGTCGGTGCTCTTATACACTCCATATGAGGTTCCCAGGTATAAGGTTTGGGGATGGAGCGGATCGACTACCACCAGGGTGGGCGAAAGGCCAAGACCGGGTACAGAGGGACCCTGGAGCGGCAAACCGTTCTGGATTGCTGTCCAAGTTGTTCCCCCGTCCGTGCTTTTGTAAAGCGCATCGTCAAAGCCAAAGTAAATCGTCTGCGAATTGGTAGGATCGACGGTAATCGTGCTGACGAGCCCCACGTCAGTGAAACCCGCGCCCAGACCTTGCCACGTGACGCCGGAATCCGACGTCTTGAAAACAACGGGCTTGGCCATGGTGTTCTGCAAAGCGTTGAGGAGCGGCAACGGCCCGCCGAACGATCCCCCGGTGGCGCCGGTGAGATAAACGGCGCCCGCGCTGTCCACCGCCACCGCCGAGGTAGTACATGGCAGGGATGTGGCATATAGCAGCGCAGAGCCGTCCGCACTGAGCTTGGCGACGTACGAGCCTCGTATTAGGGTGTTCCCGGGCAGCGGAGTCAGCTTCGGAAAATCGCTCCCGCTGGGAGTTCCTGTAAGGTATACGTTGCCGGATTGATCGACTGCCATACCGGCCAGCGTGTTCCATCCACTACCGCCAAGAAACGTGGAAAACAAAAGGGTGCTCCCGTCGGCTGACAGCTTACTTATGAACACATCCGGGCATGCTCCGCCTGGCGGCGCACCGCAGAGGCCGCTTGCGTAGTTCTGCTGGAAAGCGCCGCCGGTAACCGGGAAACTCGCCGAAGTCGTCGTGCCGCCCAGATAAATATTGCCGGCTCCATCGACGGCCACCGCTGAGGCGGCGCTCTCCGTGCCCAAAAACGTCGAGAAGCTCAACACTGGATCGATGGTCAGCGGCCGCGCATGATTGTACCGGCCCAGCTCCAGACTTACGGTATGCCCTCGTAGAGTGTAACGGCACAGGACCTCCCGGCCATCTTGAAAAGCGCGTGGTTCGTGCAACCGCAGATCACCGGCGATGAGGTCCTGCTCGGGACCGAGTTTGGGTTCAGCCCCATCAATGTCAATGCGGATGCGGCGCGCATCTGTTCCGGGCGCCAGCATGAAATCGCTCTCCATCTGCCCGCCCCGCGCATGCCACACCATGTCGATCCCCGGATAAACATGCGGATACCGAACCTGTTTATAGTTGGCAATGCCGGTGTGCCAAGCCGCCGGGTCGGAGCCTACAAAATAGTATGACGTTGCGGAAAGCCGGCCAACCGCTACAGGGGTGCCGGACTTTGCGTGTAATAGTCCAATCCGCACGGATCGGCCTTCCCGCGAGGCGATAACCAGCCGGTCACGCGTCAGAAATATGCGATGTCCGGACACATGCGAAAGAAACAGGACGCCGGGCGACGCCTGTCCCCGGTTCTCCTCAAACGTAATCGGAGCCGCCGCGAAACCGTCGGCGGCCAGGGCAGCGAGCATTGTCAGTGTAGAGAACGGCTTCATGGATCAGCCTTCGTTTTGCAACGCGGCAAGAGCGATGTACCCGCCTCCGTTTGCAACGCGGCAAGAGCGACGTGGCACTGATGGTCCACGTACGGGCCGGGAGTGAGGCAAAGTAACCCAGCGTGCCGGGACCGGGCCAGCCGCGACGCTGATGTAAGCTGTTGCCCTTGATACTGCATCAGGACGCTACGCTCTTCGCGCGAGTCCTGGTGGTGCACGTGAATGGCCGTGGCAAGGGCTGACTTCCCCTGTCATTCGCCAAAAATGCGTCCGCCGACAAATCGTTAAGCAACAATGCGTTCATAACGGTGATGCAGGCCCCCAAGTTGGGGGATCTCGATGATCCTTCCGACACTAGAGACCTGACGAGCCAATGGACATTGCTTGTCCAGGCCCAAATGGGTCCGCGATCCGTGGTAGTAAACGAAATACGAAGCCAGGGTTCTCTTGAGATGCCTGGCGTTCCAAATCACGAAATGGTTCAAGCACTCTCTCCGTAGGGAGCCGATCAGGCGTTCCACGTACGGATTCTGCCAGGGACAGTGCGGCGCGGTGAGGACTTCTTCCAGATGCAGGGACGCGATCCGCAAACCGAACTTCGGTGCCGTAGACGCCATTCCGATCTCGTACGCAATACCGCAGCGTGTCCCGATCGGCAAAGACCTCCATGAGCTGCTGGGATGTCCAGGCTGCGGTGGGATGTTCGGTCAGGCTGGCGGTACCGTGAAGAAATCGCTCGACACCAGTTGGCCGAGGTGGTTGTGAAGAGACGTCTTCCAGCTCTGAGCCGGCGGCCGCGGAAGTGCCCGGAGAATTCGGGAAACCGTGCGCTTGGGGATCCGGATACCGAGCATCTTCAATTCTCCGTGAATTCTCGGCGCACGCCACAGGCGTTGGCCGCCACCATCCGTGCGACCCGCCGGCGCATCTCGACAGGGGTGGCCGGTCTGCCGCGCCGGCGGCGGTTCCCCCGAGACAGGCGTGCCCAGAACCTGCGAAAGCGCTCCCGATGCCACCGAACGACCGTATCGGGCTGCACGTAGCTCAACGCCGTGCGCCTGCGGTTCCAGATGAGGGACAGCCCCACCCAGAAGAGCCGATCCAAGGAAGTCAACACCGGTCGCTTACGTTGTCGCTGGAAGGCCGCCAGTTGAAGGCGCAGAGCGGCGTTCTCCGTCGCCACGGCGCCATGACCGCTCATGAGGAGCCGCACGAATCGAAAGATGCACAAAAAGAAGACTGGCATGTCTCCCGATTGTTCGTCTTCATCCTATTCCAAGTCAACCTGTTACAGACGGACGGAATAACGGCGAACCACAGGTACGCCCAGTTGCCTCGGCCCGGTTTAGCGTGTCTACACGTGGCGGCGGCGCACAGGTTAGAATGAATACGAGTCCACCACAGGCTCGAAAGTAGGCCCGCCAGCGTGAGAGCTTTGGTGCCATGGCCCTTAGGAAAACTGCGGAGATGGAATGACCTTTTGTTTGGGAATCACTGTTGAAGACGGCCTTGTCGGCATCGCTGATACCCGCGTGCTTTCGGGCAGTGAGTCGCTGGTCGCAAAGAAAGTGGCCACCTACCAGGGGCCCGGTTTCTCTTTCTTCGTCATGACGTCGGGCTTGCGGTCGTTGCGGGACAAGGCCCTGCTCTATTTCGAAGAGGTTTATACGCGTCAGGTCGCCGCGCGTGATCGCCTCTTCAAGATCGTAAACCTCTATGCGGACCAAGTGCGTCGACTCGGGAAGGAAGAGGGACCGTCGCTGCGCCATGCCGACTTCAATTTCAATATTTATTCCCTGGTGGGAGGCCAGATGTCGGCCGACTCCGTGCACCAGTTGTTTCTGGTCTACCCGGAGGGCAACTGGGTCGAGATCGGCCCGGACACGCCCTATCAGATCATCGGCAATTCCGGCTTCGGCAAGCCGATCCTGGAACGCTCCCTGACCCACGGCGACTCTATTCTCTACGCATTTAAGTTGAGCATACTAGCTTTCGACGCCACCCGGTTGTGCGCGGCAAACGTGGATTTTCCAATCGATCTGCTGCTTTATACGCGGGGGAGCTTTGAACTGATCGAACACCGATACGAGCGCAAGGATCTCGTACAAATCTCAGACTGGTGGCAGGACCGCATGCGGTGCGCCGTAAACGAACTGCCCTCTGAGTGGGTCGAGACCGCCTTCTCAAAACTAGCGGGGAGAAACCGTCCACCGCTTAGCCCGTAGTTTCCGGCTCTCACGTAAGCGGCATCACGTCCACCTCGACGTGCAGCTTGTGCCTGGCGCCGCCGAGGAGAACGCCGTAGATGGGACTGACGTCGCTGTAATCGCGTCCCCAAGCCACGGTGATATGACCGTCCGAGGGTACGCAATTGTTAGTCGGATCGAAATCCACCCATCCGCTCCCGGGGCACCAGGCCGAGCACCAGGCGTGCGAGGCGTCGGCGCCTACCAGACGCGGGCGTCCAGGCGGCGGCATGGTTCTCAGATAGCCGCTGACGTAACGCGCGGGAAGGCCGAGAGATCGCATGCACCCGATCTGTAGATGGGCGAAGTCCTGGCACACGCCGCGGCGTTTTTCGAAAAAGGTCTTCACGGGGGTCGCGACTTCGGTGGCCTTCTTGTCAAAGCGGAAATCCTTGTGGATTCTGCGCGTGAGATCGAGAACCGCGGCTAGCAGCGGCCGTCCTTCGGCAAAGGACTCGCGCGCATAGGCGGCCAGTTCCGGACTGGACCGCACGCGTTGGGTATCGAAAACGAACTGATAGGCGTTCAGGATCTCGTCGCTGTGGCCGCCGGCCAACGACTCCCGCACTGCCTCCCAGGGAGGAGACCCCGAAAAGTCCGTCCATTCGATGGCATTCACTTCCAAGTCGCTGTTGGTCTCGACGATGAGGCAGTCGTGAGGCTCGGACAGCGTGAAGGAGGTCAGGGTATTGCCGAAGTAATCGAAGTGGGCGGAGGTGACCGGGGGCGCAGGCAAAATGGACAACTGGCTTGCCCGGCACGTCTGTCTTGGAAGATTGCGCGGAGTCAGACGCACCACGTGATGCGATACCGAAACCGGGTCCTCATAATGGTACGTCGTTCTGTGCCGAACGCGATAGTTCAAATGGCCCGCTCCAATTCCGCGTGACTGAAATAGACATGGGTGATGGCATCCGACAAAGCGGGCAGCGCCGCGCCCGTCTCCGCGAGCAGTTGGTCCAGCGGCTCGCGGATGCCGTCCTCGCCTGGCTCGCAGAGCGTGCGGATGTCCGCCCGAAACAGATTCGCTGCCGCCTCTTCCAAACGTGTCTGTTTGGAAGCCGGCCATCCAGCCCCCGAAGGCCTGGCGGATAAGCACCGGCAATGCTCCACGAGATCCTGGAATTGGAAGGCGAGCGAGCGCGGATTTCGCTCGTCGCTCATCAGCAGATCGAGCACGGGCGCTGCCTGCAACACGGTGAAGTAGCGGGATCGATAGGTCATCGAACTGTCAGCGACCTCCAACAACATCTCGAGCGTAGGCAACGTCCGGGCGCTGAGCGGCACGATAATGCTTCTGAAAAGGCCCACCAGTTGGATGGAGCGCTCGATGCGCCTTCCCAGGCCGAGGAAATGCCATCCGGGGCCACGCGTAATGTTCTCCATTTCGATCCCGCGAAGCGCGGCCAGTATCCCGATACAACGATTCAGTACGGCTAGCGCTTCGCCGGTCGAGGCATAGCCCCAGGCTGAGCTATGCGCGGCGCCGAACTGGTTCACGATACGCAGCGTGTCACTCGAAAGATTGTCCCGGACGTGCGCGGCTGCCCGCGCGGCGCGGCTTAAGACGGCGTTCAGGCTATCGCTTCGCTGTTCTTCGAAAATCAAAGAAAGGATTTCCTGCTCCAGGTCCCGCCATTGGTCCAGATGCCCCTGGGGGTCGTCCTCCGACAGCCGCGAATGCGGCGAAGCCAGGCAATCGTACAGCGTCATGAGGGAATCCCACTCCGACGCGCCGGACGCCCCGAACTCGCCCGTTAGCCGGATCAGAATGCACCGAAGCACCCGGGCGAGGTGCTCGCAGCGTTCGGCGTAGCGGCCCAGCCAGAAGAGGTGGTCGGCCGCACGGCTGGGCAGGTCGCTGCGCTCGCCGCGATTCAGGTCCAGCGGTTGATCCCGGCGGCGTTGCAACGTGAATACGTCCACCGGTCCGTTCGAAAGTACCCAAGTGTCCTTGCTGCCGCCGCCGCGCTGCATGGAAACTACTTGCGTGTCGAGCGAAGGAGACACGCGGGCGAGTCCGCCGGGCATCGCCACCCAGGAGTCTCCCGACGCTGCCAGAAAGACGCGCAGAACGACCCGGCGGGGGGTCAGGCTGTCTTGGGACCAGACCGGGACTGTCGAGAGATCCAGTATCTCCTGCCCGGCGAATTCGTATGGACGTTCTCGCAGGCGCGTAATCACTCGAGACCGTTCGTCGCCGGTAAGCTTCCCGCCAAAGACCGGCTCCATGCCGTACGACGGAAAGGCCGGCTTGATCACCAGGAAATCGAGGTTATCAAGCACGTACTGCAACGGCTGGGTCTGGCCGCACCACCACGTGGCGACGGAAGGCAGCTTCAGCCGTTCTCCGAGCAACTGCTGGCTCAGCCGCGGAAGGAAGGGCATGTAGGCTGGCGATTCAATCAGACCGCTGCCTAACGAATTGGCGACTACAACGTTGCCCGCACGCACGGCCTCGACCAGACCGGCCACCCCTAGAAAGGAGTCGGAGCGTAATTCGATCGGATCGCAGAAGCTGTCGTCCACGCGCCGCAAGATCACATCGACCGGCTTGAGACCGTCGACTGTTTGGAGGAATACGCGGCTGTCGCGCACCGTCAGGTCTTCGCCCTGAACCAGCGTGAAACCGAGATAGCGGGCTAAGTAAGAGTGCTCGAAGTACGTCTCGTTGAGCGGTCCCGGCGTAAGCAGCACCACCCGCGGATTGTCGCGGCGCGAAGGCGACAGGTGCAGCAGAGTGTCGCGAAACGAGCGGAAAAAGGAAGCCAGCCGTTGGACCTGGAACTCGCGGAACAAGTCCGGAAAGGTTTCCGCCAGAACCGTGCGGTTCTCCAGCGCATATCCCGCGCCCGAAGGCGCCTGGGTACGGTCGGCGAGTACCCACCATTGACCATCGGGTGAGCGCGCCAGGTCGACGGCCAGCAAGTGCAGGTAGGGATGCACCGCTGTGGGCATGCCGTGGCACGGCCGCCAGAACGCGGGGTTGGCGAAGACCAGCGCCGGCGGGAGGAGACCATCGCGGAGCAGTTGTTGCGGGCCGTAAAGGTCCTCAAGGATGCAATTCAGGAGACGCGCGCGCTGTATCAGACCCGCTTCGAGTTCGCTCCACTCCGACGGCGGTATCAGGAGAGGGATGGAATCCAGACTCCACGGGCGGTCCATTCCGAGCGGATCGCCGTAGATATTGTACGTAACGCCGTTTTCCCGAATTCGCTGCCGGGCGGTCTTCCAGCGGCGGGCAAGCTCTTCGCCGCCAAGCGCAGACAGCGAACCGATGAACGTATCCCAGTGCGGCCGAAGAACGCCCGGCGCAGCGCACATCTCGTCATAAACGCCGTCCGTCCGGCGATAACCGGCGCTCAGGAGGGGCGTATCGACAGTGTTTCCGGAAATGCTCATAAGCATTGTGGCGCACGCGTTAGCGTACGGCCGTGAGCTTCAGCCGACGGTCCAAATTCGATGACGGCGAACTGAAGCTCGCCGCAGCACGCTAAAGCGTGCGCCACGCCTGTCATCTTGTACGCCGCAAATCCAACGTCAACGGGAATTCGGGATTGTGCTCCTCCACTGGCACAACCATCATACCCGGCGTGTGGCCGGTATCCTGAAACCGCGCCAGACGGCGGCTCTCCGCCTCCTGCGCGTTCACCGGGAACTGCTCATTGGCCCGTCCCCCGGGATGCGCCACATGATATGTGCAGCCTCCAATCGCGCGTCCAGACCACGTGTCCACGATATCAAACACCAGCGGCGTGTGCACCGGAATATTGGGGTGGAGGCACGACGGCGGCTGCCACGCGCGATAACGCACTCCCGCCACAGATTCGCCAATCTCGCCCGTGGAGTGCAGCGGCACCCGGCGGCCGTTACACGCGACCACGAAGCGCTCGCCGGCCATTCCGGACACCTTCACTTGCAGCCGCTCGACGGATGAATCCACGTTGCGGACGGTTCCGGTACCGGAGGCCTCTTCCCCCAGCACGTGCCACGGTTCCAGCGCGTGCCGCAGTTCCAGCCGTACGCCACTCCTGGTCACCGAGCCGATCTGCGGAAATCGAAACTCGAAGTGCGGAGCAAACCATTCCATCTGAAACTCGTAATCGGCTGCGCGCAGGTCGGCCATGACATCTTCCCAGTCGTGCTGCACGAAGTGAGGAAGCATGAAACGGTCGTGCAGCATGGTTCCCCACCATACCAGTTTGCGGTCGTAAGGAATCTCCCAAAAATATGCGGTCAGCGCCCGCACCAGCAATTGCTGGGTAAGACTCATCTTCGCGTGCGGAGGCATCTCGAAGGCGCGCAGCTCGACCAAACCCAGCCGCGATCCGGCGGCGTCGGGCGAGTAGAGCTTGTCGATGCAGAACTCGGCGCGATGCGTGTTGCCCGCCAGGTCGGTCAGCAGGTGCCGGAAAACGCGATCGGCCAGCCACAGAGGGCTCGCGGGTGAGTCCTTGTCGGGGATCTGGTTGAAGGCGATCTCCAGCTCGTAGATGGAATCCGTGCGTGCTTCGTCCACACGGGGATGTTGGCTGGTGGGACCGATAAACAATCCCGAAAGCAGATACGACAGAGACGGATGATTGTGCCAGTAACCGATCAGGCTGCGCAACAGATCGGGGCGGCGCAAGAAGGGACTGTCTTCCGCAGTGGGGCCGCCGATCACCACGTGGTTCCCGCCGCCTGTGCCGGAGTGTTGGCCGTCCAACATGAATTTCTCCGTGCCCAAACGGCTCTGGCGCGCGAGCTCGTAGAGCGCCGTGGTGTTGGCCACAAGTTCATCCCAGGATGCCACGGGATGGATATTGACCTCCAGCACGCCGGGATCGGGCGTTACTTTCAGCACGGCGATTCGCGGATCCGATGGAGGTGCGTAGCCTTCCAGCAGTACAGGCATGTTGAGGTAAGCGGCCGTATCTTCGATGGCCGCGACCAGATCCAGATAGTCGGCGAGATATTCGACCGGCGGCATGAAGACGAACAGCTTGCCCTGGCGCGGTTCGACGCAGAGGGCGGGACGCGCGATCCAGGCCGCCGATTCGCCCTTCTCGGGCGGTTCGGCTTTGTCCGCCGCCGGCACCGGATCGTCCGCAACAGCAGGCGCGTCAAAAAGGTAGCTTTTGCGCTGCGGGTTCGCCGGAAGTCGCGTACGCTTTTCAAAGGGATCGGGGTCGTAGGTATACATCCCATCTTCCGGCTTGGTCCACGGAAGAGAATCCAGGGGCAAACGGTATCCCATCGGCGAATCGCCCGTCACGAGGAACATTCGTTCCGTGGCGAGGAACCACGGCTGGCTGGTCCAGCGCGGCGTGCCCGAGCGCGCCGGGATCCGGCGCAACGGAAGGACGTAGCCGATCGGCTGGTTCAGGCCCTGTTCAAAAATGCGCGCCACACGGTCGCGCTCGATCGGATCTGTGAGCTTGGGATCCAGCGGATCGACGTTGACCGGCAGCTTGCGCTCCTTCCACAGGTAATAGAAGACGTCCTCGAATGCCGCGATGATGAAAACAGTGTCCACTTGGAGACGACGCGTGAGGGCCTCCAGAAATTGCCGCGCGTGCTCTGCCGTGTAGCCGTAATCTTTGCCTTCGTCGGCGATCAGGCTGGCGTCCTCCCAGATAGGAACCCCATCCTTGCGCCAGTGGCAACTGAATGCCCAGCGCGGCAGCGGCTCGTTGGGATACCACTTCCCTTGTCCAAAATGCAGCAGCCCGCCAAGGGCAAAGCGTTGGCGCAGCCTGCCCAGCAGTTCCACGGCACGCCGGCGCTTCATCGGCCCCAGCGCGGCGGTGGTCCATTCGGCTCCGTCGGGGTCGTCGAGAGATACGAAAGTCGGCTCGCCGCCCATGGTGAGCCGCACGTCTCCAGCGCGCAGATCGGCATCCACGTGATGGCCGAGTTTCTCGATTGCATGCCACTGTTGATCGGTATATGGTTTGGTGACGCGAGGCGATTCGTAAATCCGCTCGACCGTCATCTGGTGACTGAACTCGGTGTTGCAGGGGTCGAGCAGGCCGGAGATGGGTGCTGCGCTACTGGCGTCCGGAGTGCAGGCGAGCGGGATATGCCCTTCGCCGGCCAGCAGCCCGGAAGTTGGATCTAATCCGATCCAGCCGGCGCCCGGAAGGTACGCTTCGGCCCACGCATGCAGGTCCGTAAAATCGGCGGTGGGCCCTGCCGGTCCTTCCAGCGGCTTCACGTCCGCCACGAGTTGAATCAGATAGCCGGAAACAAAGCGTGCCGCGAGTCCGAGATGGCGCATGATCTGGACCAGCAGCCAGGCCGAATCGCGGCATGAGCCGCTGCGCAGAGTGAGGGTCTCGTCGCAACTCTGCACGCCCGGCTGCATGCGAATCACGTAGCCGACTTCGTTCTGCACGAGTCGATTGAGGCCGACCAGAAAATCGATGGTGCGGATGCTCCCCCGCGGCACTTTGGCGAGCAACGCCGAAAGCATGGGGCCGGCCGGCTCGGTTTCCAGAAATGGGCGCAACTCGCGGGCGGCCGAGGGGTCGTAGGTGAATGGGTATTGTTCCGCATAAGGCTCCAGGAAGAAGTCGAATGGATTGTATACCGCCATTTCGGCAACCAGATCGACTTCCACGAATAGCTCCGCGGCTGGCTCCGGGAAAACCAGGCGCGCCAGATAGTTGCTTTGCGGGTCCTGTTGCCAGTTGATGAAATGGTTCTTGGGCAAAACTTTCAACGAATAGGACAGGATTCGCGAGCGGCAATGCGAGGCGGGGCGCAGCCTGATTATATGAGGCCCCAGCGATACCCGCCGGTCGTACCGGTAGCGGGTCTGATGGTGAAGCGCAACGTGAATGGCCATGTGATGTGCGATGCCCTAGCTATTATCGTGGATCGCAGGCGGAACCGCTTGCGCCACCAGCGAGCCGGTCCAGGGGGACCCGTGCAGACCAGATGTTCTGCCGCATAATTATTGTTGTTGTTGCTGCTGCGCGTGCAACTTTTCGGCCTGCTGGTCGTTGGCAAGAAACTTGGACCACTCCTCGTCCGCGGCAAACTCTTTGTCGGGAGGCAGCACCGCGTCGGAAGGGATTACCCGCACGCGCACCTGTAACTCGGTTTCGGCGGATCCTTTCATCGTGCCTACAGTCGGGGATACGTCGGCGTAATCGCGACCGATCGCCGTTCGAATATGCCTGCCGCCGACAATCAAGTTATTAGTCGGGTCAAACCCCACCCAGCCGATACGTGGCATAAGGGCCTCCACCCACGCATGCGTGGCCCCCTCCTCGGAGCGATCCGCATGCTCCGGGTCGCGATGCAAATAGCCGCTCACATACCGGCAGGGAATTCGCAAATTCCGCACGATCGCGATCATGATGTGGGCAAAGTCCTGGCAGACCCCCTGCCGCGACCGGATGGCCTCTTCGATGGCCGTATCCACCCCGGTACTTCTCTTCACGTAGGAAAAATGTTGGTATAGCTTGCCGTTCAGCGTCGTCAACATTTCCAATGGCTCCCGCCCAGCACGCCGGTCAACCCCAAACTCCGCCGCCAGCGCTTCGAGCTCCGGCGATGTCCGGGCGAAACGGCTGGGCATCAACATGTCCCAGTAATCGTCCCGATCGATCATGGCATCCAGTTCGTCCCATGCCCCGGGACCGAGCGATTCGGGGAGCGGCGCCGGGTTTTCCACGTCGACCAGGGCGTCGGCGATGATCGTCAGTTGCCGATGCTGTCCGGGAACGTCGAAATGGTGGATGAAATTGCCGCGGTGGTCCTGATATGAGAAAACCCTGGCCTGCGGACTGATGGACAATTGAAAAGTGAAGCATCGTTGCGTGTGCTCGCTACGCGGCTGCATGCGCAATTCCATGACGCTTTGCCAAACGGGATGGCTGTACCGGTAGCGAGTGAAATGCCGGATCGCGTAGAACATCAAGCCTCCAGAGCCGACTGGATCGGATAATCGATATACGTCGCGTGAACCGCCGCATGCAGTCTTTTGCACTGCTCGATGACACTTTCGAGATAACGGTGAAGCCCGCCTGTCATGATTTCGGCAATCTGAACATAAGCGAGAGAGGCGCGCAGCCGTCCGGAAATGCGGTCGATCGGGCCGGTCGCCTGCGTAAAGGACGTCTGGGAGATGGCGGCAATCGCCGCGCTCATCCGTTCGACCGCATATCGCACCGAATGCGGAAACTCCGGATTCAGTAACAGAAATTCGGCCATCGAGTCGGGCTTCAGATCTGCCGTGTACACCTTGCAGTACGACTCAAAAGCGTTGCAACTTGCCAGCAGTCCTACCCAGTCCAGGTCGTCCGCTTGCCCGGGGGCCGCGAAGTAGGCATCCAGCAGAACCGGCAAAGCACAAGAACGCTCCATGTACTTGCCCAGTTGAATAAAATGCCAGCCTTCGTCGTGATTCATCGTGGCGTCTGTCACGCCGTGAAACTCGTAGGAGCCTTCACGCACGGCTGTCACCAGCCGGAGCGGATCGCCATCTGCCTCTAGCCTCGAATTGGTCTGCGTGACATAGTGATACAAGCGGTTCAGGCGCTCCCACATCTCGGAGCTGATCTGTTCGCGAACCTGACCGGCATTCTCGCGGCATCCCGCGATACACGATACGATCGACGATTCATTATCGGGGTCGCTGGTGAGCTTGATCATGGCCCTTTGCGGGTCGATGCCGGTGGCGGTCGCGGCAATGCCCAGAGACGCCATGATACGATGCCATCTCTCTTCAGCGGAAACCTTCGAAGGATTCAGCATTAGGTTGTAATTCGCCTCCAATACGCGTGCGCAGTGATCGGCCCGCTCGAAGTAGCGGCTCATCCAGTAGAGACTGTCGGCTACGCGGGAAAGCATTGGAGCACTCCGATGTTCAGTTCTGCAAGACCCATGTGTCCTTCGAACCTCCGCCCTGCGATGAGTTGACCACCAGGGAACCCTTGCGCAGAGCCACGCGCGTAAGTCCTCCCGGTACAATGGTGACCTTTTCTCCAAACAGAACGTAGGGCCGCAGATCGACGTGCCGCGGCTCAATCCGGCCATTCATGAAACAGGGAGCGGCCGACAGCGTCAGCGTCGGCTGTGCGATGTAGTTTCTGGGATCCGCGAAAATCTTATCCCGGAATTCGGCTTGTTGCTCGCGGCTGCTGTGCGGACCGATGAGCATGCCGTAGCCTCCGGACTCGCCAACGGCCTTCACGACATATTTCTCCAGGTTTCCGCAGACGTGCTCGCGCTCTGCGCGATCCGTCATCAAAAAGGTCTCGACGTTATCCACAATGGGATCCTCGCCGAGATAGTAGCGGATGATTTTCGGAACGTAGGAATAGATTGCTTTGTCGTCGGCCACTCCCGTGCCAAGAGCGTTCGCGAGCACCACGTTCCCCGCGCGGTAGGCGTTGAAGAGTCCCGCCGTTCCCAGGGAAGAGTCGGCGCGAAAAGCTAAAGGATCTACGAAATCGTCATCCACGCGGCGGTATATGACATCCACACGCTGCAGGCCGGAAGTGGTCCGCATGTAGACCTTGTTATCGTGCACTACCAGATCGCGGCCCTCCACCAACTCGATTCCCATTTGCCGGGCCAGGAATGCGTGCTCGAAATACGCGGAGTTGTAAATGCCCGGCGTCAGCAGAACGATGGTGGATCGGCCTTCGGGGGCCAGCGAACGAAGCGTGGAGAAGAGCACCTGGCTATATTGCTCGATGGGCCGCACGCCGCACTTCCGAAACAGCGCCGGGAAAATCTGCTTCATGACCTTGCGGCTGGTAAGCATGTACGAGACGCCGCTGGGCACCCGCAGATTGTCTTCGAGAACCACAAACCTGCCGTCGGGGAGACGGATCAGGTCGGTCCCCGCCACGCTGACATAAACGTCGCGCGGAACTTTGACTCCGTGCATCTGCCTGCGGAAATGTTTGCAGGTATAGATAATCTCGCCGGGGATGACCCGGTCTTTCAGAATGCGGCCTTCGTGATAAACGTCGGTGAGGAAAAGGTTGAGCGCCGTAATGCGCTGCGCGAGTCCACGCTCGATGGTCGCCCATTCCGAGCTGGTGACGATCCGCGGCAGCAAATCGTGGGGAAAGATCTGCTCCGTGCCTTCGGCACGCCCGTACACCGTGAAGGTTATGCCCTGGTTGAAGAACGAGAGATCGGCTTCCCTCTTGCAGCGGTGCAGTTCTTCAGAGGGAAGATTCAGAAGTTGCGTATAGAGATTCTTGTAATGCGGCCGGGGGCGTCCCCTGGCGCGGAACATCTCGTCGTACGCCGCGTCGATCTCATAATCGGAGAACGGCGCCGGCATCGGGCGGTCGGCGGATGGTGCGGGCATCGACATATTCCACGACGTCGTCTGAAGCCGGAGACTGTTCGACGGGGAATAGGACCGGAGACGCGAACCAAGCTTGAGTATAGCTCTCCTGGGGGCGCCACGTTCTACTTCCTTCTTGTGCGTGGCTTGTATGGTCCAGTACGGCTATAGCCATATGGCGTCCGCCTCTCAGTTCCTCTTGGCAGCCGAGATGGCATCCGCGCCCGATTGTGTGGATCTTCGCGATGCCTGCGTCCTGGCCAATGAAATTGAAAAGCGGCAACGATTGTGTTCCGCTAAACTAGAGGTTAACGGCCCGATGTGAGGTTGGGCCGTTACTGAACGCCCGCTCGCGCACACTCCGTGTTCGTGAGGAAGGATCATGCGGATTCGCCTTGGATACGACATTCAGTTTGAGGTGCCTGGTCCAGCGCCTATCGTCGCATTGCTCAACGTGCATCCATCGCGCGCGGGAGACCTTCTCGAACCGGATCGGCTACATATCGAGCCGGATGTCGAGCAGGAGCAATATATCGATTCGTTCGGCAACCTCTGCAGCCGGTTTACGGCTCCCGCAGGGTGGATTCGGCTCTGGAATTCGACAATCATCGAAGACTCCGGAGAGGTGGATGCCCACGATTACTCGGCGCGCGAAATTCCGGTGGCGGATCTGCCGCCGGAAACTCTGCAGTTTCTGTTGAGCAGCCGCTATTGCGAAGTGGATCTGCTGTCCAACACCGCGGCCCAGTTGTTCGGAGGCGCTGCGCCGGGCTGGCAGCGCGTTCAGGCAATCTGCGACTGGGTGCATGAAAATGTGGTTTTCGGCTATCAATTTGCCAGCGCAACAAAAACCGCGCTCGATGTATACCGGGATCGGACGGGCGTGTGCCGGGACTTTCAGCACCTCGCCATTACGTTCTGCCGGTCTTTAAATATTCCAGCGCGCTACGCTACCGGATATCTGGGAGATATCTGCGTTCCGCCCACTGACGCCCCAATGGACTTCAGCGCCTGGTTCGAGGTGTATCTCGAAGACCGCTGGTGGGTTTTCGATGCGAGGAATAATGAGGCCCGCGTCGGGCGGGTACTGATGGCTACCGGCCGTGATGCCACGGACGTTGCAATCACCACATCTTTCGGTGATGCGCGCCTGATTCATTTCCAGATTACATGCGATGAGGTGTTGGCGTCCCAAGAGAGCGTCGAGGTTTGACGGGGGAGTGGAGCAGTCTGCGGCGCACGGCGGAGGAGCCGCCATTCAACAGCTTGATAGAGCAGAATCACAACCTCGGCTACCAGCAGCCGGTGGGCGAGCACCTGAAATATATCGGGTGTGAGCGCAACAGCTGTTCGTAGTCATTACCTAATCCGCAGGGGCGGAGGCCAGCGCAACCGCAATTGCGGTTTTCGTTGAACGCGTTAACCGGTTAACAGCTTTCCGTAACGATTATTTGGGTCCTTGACTGGCCAATGTCTGCCCATTATTCGGGTTTGGCGAAGCGGCCGAGTTCAAAACGACTTTGAGCAGGCGGTTGTCCGGGCGTTGTAGTTTGTGGCGGGCTGTTTCGTCCTGAAGCTGACGACGGTACATCTCCAGGAGATGACGAGTCGCCGAGAGTGTGCGCCGGATGCCGGGCAGATCTGGGTTTGCGGAGCGGGAACTGGGGGCAGAATTCCTCCGTTCGATGATGCCCCGCGACCTGTGCCTATCGTAAATGCCGAACTGCATGAGAATATGGAGCTTGCGCACACTCCGTCAATTCCTCTGTCTGGCGCTCAGCGTACTTCACGTGTGGGTCGCCGCCGTGTCGGCAGTCTTCAAATCCCGCGCCGCGCTCCAATTGGAGAACCTCGCACTACGGCACCAACTGGGCGTCTTGCATCGCTCCGTGAAGCGGCCGAAACTGACGCAGTTCGACCGGATCCTGTGGGTTTGGGTATGCGGAGTCTGGAGCCAATGGCGATCGGCCCTCGTCATCGTCAAGCCCGAAACCGTGGTAGCCTGGCACCGGCAGGGCTTTCGCCTGTTTTGGACGTGGAAAGTTCGTCACGGCCAGCCGGGCCGACCGGCGGTCCCGAAAGACCTGCGCCAACTGATCCGCAGAATGAGCCGCCAGAACCCCATTTGGGGAGCCCCCCGCATCCACGGCGAATTGCTCAAACTGGGCATCCACATCGGTGAGACCAGCGTCGCCAAGTACATGGTCCGACAACGCAAGCCGCCGTCGCAAACCTGGCGGACCTTCCTTGACAATCACGTTCAGACCCTGGTGTCAGTCGACTTTCTTCACGGTGCCGACGATCCGGTTTCAGGTCCTGTATGTGTTCCTGGTTGTGCCCCGAGCGCCGCCGGATCCTTGCACTTTGGCGTCACCGCCCACCCCACCGCGGAGTGGAGTGCCCAGCAACTCCGCGACGCATTTCCCTGGGACACCGCGCCCCGTTATCTGCTGCGGGATCGCGATCGGATCTTCGGTGACGAATTTACCAAGCAGGTCAAGGATATGGGCATCCAGCAAGTCCTTTCGGCCCCGCGATCTCCCTGGCAGCGAGCGTACATCGAACGCCTGATCGGCACCCTACGCCGCGAGTGTCTGGACCACCTGATTGTCTTCCACGAAGCCTCGCTGTATCGGCATGTGCAGAGGTCCCTGGCATACTATCACGAATCCCGGACGCACCTCTCGCTGGCCAAGGACACCCCGGAACCGCGGCCCGTGCACCCGGCGGAACGCGGAGCCGTGGTTGCCATACCGCAGGTTGGCGGTCTTCACCACCGGTACGAGCGGCGCGCAGCCTGAATCTGGTAAGGCTCTCTCCGAGATCCTCTCAGGGACAAGTTGCGCCCCGACGTGGGCCGGCTTGGATCACCCAGCCGCCGTGCGGTGGCCAGCGGTAGATCGGGTGTGCCAGAAGCGTCGCCAAACAGGCCGCCGCAGACTCGAAGCCTACTTGCCACGTGCCTTCGTAACCGCGACCGTTTCCGCTGATACAGATTCTGTCGCATACGGGGTTTGCGATAAGCAACAATTGCATGGCATGACGCGAAAGCGCATTTTTGGGAAGCCCCCCGTTGCTATATGACAAAGCGCGATATTCTGCTCGAAATCTAATGGGATTGAAATACAAGTTCAAACCCAACCAGCCAGTAAAGCCCACAGAGCGTTCGTTTGCCATCCGCAGTGGCGGGGTTTTCCAGTGCCAGGGGTGGTCCGATTCGAGCCACTACTTCCAGACCAGAATATATTGGCTCTCATAACAGCTACCGCTTCCGCCCGTGAATCCAACATACGCCGAAGTCTGCCCCAGCAAGCTCGTAAGATCGATCGGGTAACTAATCAGGTTGGCTGGGCGTGTGCTGGAATTGTCGGCAAGAGCCACCGCGAGATTCGTGCCGTTGTAGTCGATCCAAACCGACCAGACGTCACCGTTGGCGATGCAGCCAAAGACTCCTATCGGACTATCGCAGTTCACGACACCATAGGGAGACTGCGGATCCATATCGTTGAGCAAGCCATTGGTCAAGATCGCTACGTGATTGTCATTGGGATCGAACGGTGAATTTTGGAAGGTGTCGAATTCCACGGCCACGCTCGGCTGAATACCCAGGTAGCCCAGCCCACCCCCGCCGCCGCCGAGCGCGTCGGGTCCTTGCGTCTGCAACACGAAAGCAATCCCGTCGCCGGGGCAGACTGGGCCTGGGTTTATTTGGAACTGAAAGAACATGTAGAACTTAAGGTCCGGATCGAACCGGACCTTATCGGTTGTGAAAACCGAGCCTTGGGAACTGCCTTGGGCTGGTGTGAGTCGGATTCACGTGCTGACCACCGGAGGTCTTTTCCAATTTCGCAGTTCCGTTGAATGTCAAACTTGATGAGCCTGCGGCTACTACACCCTGGACCATGATGCCAAGCAGGCCGATCGTGGCACTTCGTCGTCTCTTCATGTCTCCTCCTTACTTAGAATCTCCATTGTGGAGACCCAGGTTAGAGCGAGTTTACACCCGTCTGCCCCTTTTGCAAAAAGTTTATTTTGTCTCCCTTGGGTGCTTCAGTACCTATAGGACGCCTTTAAGGACGGCCATCCTGCTCGCTGTCATACACCGAAACCCTGTCCCGAACATGCACTTTTGAACCGTGTTTTTCTTGCGAAAGACGGCTCAGGAACGCCTTACGCCAGCAGCACGCCGTCACGCAGGTCTGCCCGCCGCAGCGCTCGCCGTTGAATGCGCGCGTATCCGTCAGCAGCATATGCAGCATTCAGTTTCCTGCAACAGCCGTCCCATGCGATTCCTGGAAACGCCACGATCGCATCCTCGAGGAAGGCGTAGTCTCCGGCAGCTCCGAAGACGTGGGATATTCCGATGGCCTTGAGGCGCGCGAGAACATATTCAATTACTGATGTAGACATTTTTTGGCGAAGACGCCTTTCGCGTTTTGTTGCGACGAGCTTAGTTCCCGACGGCGACTGGCCAGGAGCCGCAGCGTCCTCACAACGCGCGTTAAACCCAAGGGTTGTGCGGAAGGGCAAAAGGAGAGCCGGAGCCGCCCGGCGCCACGTCTCCGCTTCAGAGGCAGCGTCCCTGGCGGTCGCTGCGGTAGGGCATTGGGCCGTTACCGGCAGGGTAGGCCTTCCCTGGCGAGGCCCTGCTCTGCGCCAGAGCTACCATACGCCTAACCATAGGCAGCGTTGTGCGGGGGTACTCGGCTGCCGGAAAATATATACATCGGAGAAGATCTGTTTCTCCAGAAATCCGATCTACAGGCTCCGTATGCTGCAGATTTGAAAGATCGCCGAACGCGAACAGCCCGGAAAGAGACATTCGGGCTACAAGAAGGGGTGAACAAGAGCATGCCCAGTCGGGCGCCGGAGACTTGCTTTCTGCGAGCCAAAAGAACCGCGACCGACCCGCGCGCAAACGTGCCCTATACTTCTGATGAGCGGTCGATCAGCGGCATCGCGCGATTGGGCCTCGTAGGCTTCCTGGCCTGCTTGACCTTCGCTCAACCCGGGCAAGCACAACAGTACCGTTTCCGTTATTACGGAACGGGGATGGCCTCACGAATCTGGCGGTCAAGGTGCTCTTTCAGGATCGCACCGGCTTCCTGTGGGCCGCTACCGAAAATGGGTGTTCCGTTTCGATGGCCAGCGGTTTAGACGTTACGGGCCTGACGAGGGTCTCCCCCGCGAGGTAATCGTCAGTCTGGGTGAGGCGCCTGACGGGAGTGTGCTGGCAGGGTGCAGGGCGGGGATCTACTACCTTCAAGGGGATCATTTCGCCAAACTGGCTCTGCCTGGCGGCGGGAGCGTGGGCAGTTACAGCGGGATCCAATCCGATAGCAAAGGCCGCACCTACATCACAACAGAGCGTGGTCTGGTCGTGGCGACCAATGCCATCGGAGGCGGTAAGCCGGATTTCCGGCTGCTACCGGCGCCGGCGGGCGCGGGCGGTCCTGACGCGCACGGGGTCTTCATTGAGAGCAGCGCCGTGTGGTACGGCTGCGGTGGCAGCCTGTGCCGAATGACAACAGATGGGGTCACCGTCTTCGGCACGCAGGACGGTCTTCCTCCCGGAAGGTGGACGTGTATCCGCCGGGATGGCAGCCGCGATCTCTGGGTAAATGACAAGCGCCGGTTTGCCGTGCTCAGGCCGGGCTGCGCACGCTTCGATGCATCAGGCACGTCGTTTCCACCTACTGCTGGCGGAGGACAGTTGGCCGTGGACACCGACGGCAGACTCTTAGTCCCGACGATCGAAGGCCTGCTGGTCGTCGATCGGCGGCATCCCCGACAAGTTGGCAAGCGTGAGGGGCTGCGGGCGCCGGTCTATTCCGTATTGCAGGATCGGGAGGGCTCGATCTGGCTGGGGTTGGCCGGCCGCGGCCTGGCGAGGTGGCAGGGCTACAGCGAATAGGATGGTTTCTCTCCAGACAGCGGCTTGGATAGCGAGTTGATATACGAGATCTTGCCGCTTAGCGATGGCTCCTTATGGATCGGTACGGAGACCGGCCTGTTTCGAGGCCGCAAGACCGGGGACCGCTGGATATGGCGGAGACACCCGGCGGTTGGCAGAATCCCGGTGCACGCAGTGCATTTGGATCACGGCGGAAGCCTCTGGCTCGGCACGGAAGGCTACGGTGTAGGGCGCCTCGATGCGCGCACCGGAAGGGTCGAGTGGTTCAGGAAGGATCAAGGACTCACCGGAGAATTCCCTGCTTCGCTGGTTGTGGACCGGTCGCAGCGGATCTGGGCGGCAACCGAGCGCGGTCTGTTCGTAGCGCAGTCGTCCCAGAAGCGATTCCAGCGTGTCGACGAAGTTCCGCCAGTGCGCTGCTGGGTGGTAACCGAAGCGCCCGGAGGGGAAATCCTGGCCGGAACGGTCGAGGGCCTTTTCTGGCTCTCGGGCGGCAGATGGCGCCGGATCTCGATGGCGGACGGGCTACGACACGATAGGGTTCTGGCAATCGCTGCGTCCAAACCGCACGAAATCTGGGTGGGGTATTGGTTCTCCGGCAGCGTAACCCGGATCCGGATGGAGGGGGGGCGGCTCTCTATGACCCACTACGGCCCCGAGGCTGGTCTGCGGGGAGAACTGACCTACTTCCTCGGCTTCGATGCCCGCGGCCAACTTTGGGGGGGCACCGATCAGGGCGTGAGATTGTGGGATGGAGACCGCTGGAGGCAGTACGACCAAAGCGACGGCCTGATCTGGAACGACTGCGACCTAGGCGCCTTTGCGGCCGAGCCCGATGGCACGGTGTGGATCGGCACCAGCAGCGGCCTGGCACGTTTCCATCCAAACCTGGTCAGGCGCCCGACAACGGCTCCGTCCGCCATTTTCACCAGATTGATGCTGGGCGACCGGGTTGTGGAGACAAGCAACTCTGTCTCGATGGGATACCGGGCGAACTCCCTGGTGGCGCAGTTCTCCGCGCTCTCCTTCACTCATGAAAGTTCGCTTCTTTTTCGTTACCGGCTACAGCCGCTCTTTACTGAATGGCGGGAAACCTCGCTGCGGGAACTCCAGTTCCCGGGATTGCCACCCCATGACTACCGGTTGGAGGTCGAGGCGCGTGACGGCTGGTACGGTTGGAGCAAACAGCCGGCGGTGTTCGCCTTTGAAATCCGCGCCCCGTGGTGGGGTACGTGGTGGTTTCGCGAGCTCGTGGCCGCGCTGGCGCTACTCCTCCTGTGCGTGGTGTGGCGCTGGCGGGTGTTTCAGCTTCTCCGCCGTCAGTGGGAACTGGAACTGGCCGTGACCAAGCGCACCCAGGAACTACGGAGAGAGAAGCAGGAACTGCTGGCGGCCCGGGAAGCGCTGCGCCAGCAAGCCATCAAGGATGGATTGACCGGGTTGTTCAACCGGAACGCCTTCTTCGAGATTCTTCAACGGGAATTCGCGCGTGTCGGGCGTGAAACCGGTTCGCTGGCGCTGATCATGGCGGACCTGGATTTCTTCAAGAGAGTCAACGACACATACGGGCACTTGGCCGGGGATGCCGTTCTCCAAGAGAGCGCCCGCCGCATCCAGCAATCGGTGCGGCTCTACGATACCGTCGGGCGGTATGGAGGAGAGGGACTGGCGATCCTGTTACCGGGATGTGGGCCGAAAGAGGCTGCCGAGCGGGCCGAGGAGATGCGGCAGCGGATCGCGCAACAAGTCTTTACCACGCTAGCAGATACTATATCGGTGACCTGCAGTTTCGGGGTGGGTACCGCCAACGGTACGGAAACAAGTCCGCAAGAGCTGGTGGCGGCGGCGGATCGCGCGCTCTACGCCGCTAAGGAACGGGGTCGCAATTGCGTGGCTGTGGATCGTGCTGACAATTTCTGCACGAGCCCCGACCGCGGGCCCAGCAATGTCACGCTCATCGCGTAACGGATCGACTTTCGTAGCACCCGGTGGCGCTACGGCGCGATCGAGAGGGGCTGAACAAATTCGAATCTACGGTTCAAGATTCTGTTAGCGCCCGGTCAAGGTCCGAGTTAGTGCGAATTTCCAGATCAAGTTACTTTCGTGGGGAGCGCTCAAGCAAGTTCAACGGGTCAGGAGCGGTTGACTTAAAACCAGGTAACCCGCAGCAACGCCAAGTTGAGACGATTCAATTGGCTGAGCATTTCCTCCTCTCGATCTGGCATCCAAGCGGGGCGTAGTCTGTGCTGTCGTTGTTCCCCTGCCGTATTCAACATCGCCAGCCAAGTTCCCAGCGCTCCCAGGTTGACGGCCTGGATGCCATATGCGGCTATGCTGACCATCGCAAAGCCGCGCGTACTTAACAATAGGAAAATGGCCGTATTGCTGAAAAAATAAGCCGAGAAAACCACGCTGTGGGTGATAGTGTTGCGGTTCAGCGTGATCGGATACCGTGTGAGCAAAGCCAAGATCGTGAACAGAAAAACGACTAGGCTGAAGTAGACGGCGCGCTCGGCCACGTAGTAATACGCCATCAAATGGCCCTGCAGCGTAAAGTGGGAGGGTATGATCAGACTGAAACCGGAAGCCAGCAATGCTACGGAAACTGCTACGATGAGCAACCAGCGCCCCACCGTATATAAGCCCGGATAGTCGTGGAAGGCCAACGAATACAATTCCAGAACTACCCAGGCGTAGAAAAACCATTCGATCGGCTGGGTTAGGACCCAGACCTTCTGGTAGTCGCCAGTGGTTTGGCCGAGAACTGCGGGGGCCGAACTTTGCAGAGCGAAGAAGATCAGAAAAAGGAAAAATGCCCGGTATCGGCGATGTAAACCTGAAAAGTATAGGCGGACGCTCAACAACGCAGCAGCCGCTACAGTCAGGATATTTATGACGCCGTCCATCGGTACTAGCACCGTTCGACTGACTAAATGATATCACCGCACGGGATTAACTCAACCCTTTTGGCGTGGAGTTAACCAAAGCGGTCTGAAAGTGGTAAAAGGTGGACACCGACACATGGGGCCTTTCCACCACAAAGAGCGGTGCCGCAGCGCGCCCGCGTTCTTCAACCACAGCTAACCCATTTATTTAGAGTTTCTTGTTGGGCATTATCGGACACGAAGAACCTTACCTCTTGACGACGCGGACAGTAAGCAAAATCTGGCACGAAGGGCGTCCCGGACCTCCCGCCGGGGTACAATGAAAGCCATCGACGGCGGGCTCAGGTCGGTATTTGTGAAATCGAGTCGCTAAAAGGGCACGCTGTTAGCTGAGGATGCCGCGATGTCTGCACTTACGTGTACACGCCGTTCTCGCGAGCCGCGGGGCCCAGCACACGTGTTTCGATTCGCCACCGCGGTCCTGGTTTTCCGGGCCTCGCTTTCCACACTTGCGCTCGCTCAGCCTGCGGTGACCGTGAGCCCAACGACTGGGCCACCGACTGATAAAGTCACTGTGGGCGGCACGGGATTCGCCGCCGATGAAGCCGTAGACATCTACTTCGACACGACTGACCTGGCTCTTGCCACCACCGGTGCCAGCGGTTCCTTCACGGGCATCCGTCTGACCATTCCTGCCTCGCCGTCACCAGGCACCCACTGGACAACCGGAGTTGGGCGGCGGAGCGGACTCGCCGCGCAGACCAGATTCACCGTGCAAACGGACTGTTCATGCCTCGCAGGCGCCTGTGCCATAGACATAGTTGAAGTAAGTTTGGCGCGCGGTCTGCTGCGCTTGGCTCAGCCCGTTGCCGGTCAGGGGCGCGTTCAACTCGCTTCCAATTAACCCCGCCGCCGGCTCCCAACTGCCCAAGGCGTTCAGATATTGGCTGATGGTGGCCTGGGTAATCTGGATCTGCGCGGAGCTTTGCGTCGCTGACGGGTAGTAGTCGTTGCCCATCTCGCCGGTGTTGTTGGTGGTCGCCGGATTGTAATCATAGAATTCGTAATCCGGCGGCGTACCGTCCGGTATCGTGCTGCAACTGGCCCACTCCGAATAGATGGCCAGCTTGGCGCCCGGCTGCACGGCGTTACTCGCATTCGCCTTGGTACGCAGGCACACGATATGTGCCTTTGTGACGCCACCGGCCTGCTGGGTCACATCGGAAGTGTGCAGGATATAGGGAATTCCCAGGGTGGGCGCGATGCGCGTCTCGGTTGCATTCTGCTCATAGAGAAAGTTCCAAATCGATTGCCGGTTGGCGAGGTCTGGATAATCCTGCCGCCAGGCGCCGCTGCCGCTGGTCGCCAGATCGCAGATCAGTCCGAAGAAGTCCACGCTGGAACACATCTGGTTCATGGGGATCCAGCCTGTCTTTCCGGGGAATTTCACAAACAGGGGAACATGTAAGCTTTCGTCGTAGGCGGCGTAGCCTTTATCGTGCAGCCCATGAGAACCGCCGTACTCGCCGTGATCGGCGGTGAACACGATGATGGTGTTGGCGGCCTGAGAGCCGAGGGCATTCAAGATCCGCCCGACTTGCTGGTCCACCGCGCGTTGCAGCCAGTAGTACTGGTTCAGGAAGAGCGTCCAATCGGAGACTGGCCCAAGGGAGTCGTTCATGCTGGTCTGATAAGCGTATTGCATGCTGGGCTTGTTGGGTGTCTCGGCGAGATTCTCGTAGTTCCAGGGCGAGGGTTGCGCAGTGAGAAGCGTTGGACCACCGGCAGGCGGAATGCCGGCAGGGGGCGGAAAACTGATTGCCCCTGGCACAGGAGGATTCGGGTCAGTCTCCAGCGCGCAGGGAGCATAGCCCACATCGTGCGGATTGATCAGGCTTATAGTGGCGCACCAGGGAGCACCGCCGGCCGGCTGGGAGCTCAGCCACGCGAGGAAATCCGAGGTGATCTCGCCATCGCTGGCGTACACGGTTCCACCAGCCTGGCCGCCATCGGTGCCCTCGTTTGGATAGCCATCGGGAGAAGGAAAGTGGTTCGGTCCCCCGGGGTACGTTCTGGTATTGAAGCCGTAAGGCTGCAAAGGTGCGCTGTTCCGGTAATTGGAAAGATGCCACTTGCCAAACCACCAGCAATTGTTCAAGGCAGGGTTCGCGTCGTTCGCGTAAGCGGGATTCAGCGCGGCTACCGCGCTGCCCCAAGTCGGAAACGCGGGATTCAGCGCCGGTACCGTCGCGGTGATCTGCTCACTGATGTAGGTGGCCGTCTGCGGAGCGTATAAGCCGGTTAGCAACGTCCCACGCGACGCCGTACAGATCGTCGCCGCTGTATAGTACTGCTGAAAGTCATAGGAGGAATTTCGAATCCGTCCGAAGACATTGGGCAGGAACTGCTGGGCGAGCGTGTTCATCTGGCTCGTATTCAACCAGCACGGCCAGCGCAGTTGGTCCACCATGATGACGAGGATGTTGGGATTGGTAAGCGCCGGTGGCGGTGTCCAGCCGCTTGTCGTGGCCGGCGTCTCGGACGGACCAGAGTTTCCCGGCTGAGACCCGCCACTTTGCGCGCCGGCGCGGCCGTTCAACAGTTGCGAAACGGCCACTGCGCTAAGGGTACCGCCACACAGCCGCTCCATGAACACACGACGACTAAGTTGTTGTCTCATGACAAATCTCCTTTCTCCGCTTGAGTCCCAGCTGGTCAAAAGGCGGTGGATGCCACAGCTTTTTGCCCCGGTTCCGGCGACACCGCTGGCGCATCCGCACTAGCACGATTAAGGGCCGGCGCGGCGAGGGCCTGCTGGCTCAGTTCAGCAACAACATTCCGCGTAGTGCAGACGCAGGGCAGGACATCACCGGGGAAATAACCCTCGCATGGAGCTGGCTCTCCAGCGAAGCAGAACCACTTGTGCTTGACCTCGCTGTTCATTTGCATCCTCTCTCTGGCACTCAACAAATAGATCGCCGGTTGCGGAGAATTTCCTCCTCCAAACGCGGTATTCCACTAAATGACAACCAAAAGCGTCAAATGAGGAAGCCGGTCAGTATTCTCAACAGCGCTTTTTCGGCTGCTTTTTCGGCTTGCGTATGACGGTTTGTTGTGATACACTTCCGTCCACATCCGTGGCTGACTACTCACAAGTGACGGCGGACGAGTTACTGGGCATCTGCGCGGATTTCGGAAATGCGGATGCCTGGGAAGAGTTCGTGCGGCGGTTTCATTCGGTCGTCATAGCCGTTCTGGTACGCACCGCGCGACGCCATACTAATAATTACATGCAGGAGATTGATGACCTGGAGGAAGAGTTCTATCTCAGGATATGCACAAACGGGGCGAGGGCCCTGCGCGCTTTCGTGCCTCAGCATCCGGACTCCGCCTACGGATACATAAAAGTAATCGCAACGTGCGTGGCTCACGATCATTTCAAGCGAACGAAGGGAGAAATGCTGGAGGACGCCCTGTTAGACAATCTTAGCGAGCCGGACGTGATGGAATGGCAATTACTACTGGAGGATGTCAACCGGATTTTGCGGCGAACGGCCAACGATGCGGAACGCCAACTCTTTTGGCTTTATTTTCTGCATGGGCTGACCGCCAAGGAAATCGCGGATCTGCCCTTCATCAATCTGGGAGTCAAGGGCGTCGATAGCGCGTGCCGCCGATTGGGTCTCAAGGTGCGCAAGGAATTAGCAGTACCCGCGAGTGGAGGCAAAAGGATAAATCCAGGAAGTGTCGTTCCTAAGGGTATCGAATGAGTGGCCGTGAACAGGCGGACGGAGAAGAGTTGAGCGAAAACGAAGTACAAGAATTAAAGGACTTTCTGCGGCCTTCGCAGCCGGTCGGCAAAGGGCGGGAGTGCCCCGGCGATGAGCAGCTTTGGCTGCTGGTGGCCGGCTTGCTCGACGAACCTGAGACGAAGAAACTGCTGGCACATACCGAGACGTGCGTGTGGTGCGGGAAGATCCTGCGCGATGCGGTGAAAGAGACGGCGGCAAAGGATGACCCCGAATCGCCTCCCACCAAAGAAGAACTCGCGGTTGCGGCCACTACCAGGCTGGCGAACGCGGAGAACCGGCGCGCCTTCGCGGAGCGGTTGGCCGCCCTTGCACATCCCGCGCCCATGCCGATCCCGATACGGAAACACACGCCGCGCTGGAGAGTGTGGGGAGCGGCAGCCGCGCTGGCGGCCGCGATCGGCGCGGTGGGCATCTACGTGTGGCCCACCAGCGCCGTCATGCAGACAGAGCGCCTGCTGGTCCGCGCTTATACCGATTATCGTCCGATGGAGATGCGCCTGCCGGGCGCCGGCTACGGTCCGGTGCGCACGGAGCGCGGTGCAGGCTCGCTCCCCATCAGCCGATCGCCGGACTTGCACGAGGCCGAAGCGCGCATTTTGCGGGAAATCGAAGCGCGTCCGGACGATCCCCAGTGGATGCATCTGCAGGGGCGGGAGCACCTGCTGGAAGGAAGAGAGGACGAGGCCATCCCGGAATTGGAGCGGGCTCGTGCGCTACGGCCAAACGATGCGGACATCCTGTCGGACTTGGGAGCCGCCTGGTTCCAAAAGGCCGAGAAGGCCTCCGATAAGGGCCTCGCTCTGAAATCGTTTAGCTCGGCATTTGACCTCCTGTCGCAAGGCGCTCGCCTTAGGCCCGACGATCCTGCGCTGGCCTTCAACCGGGCGTTGGCCGCGGAACACACCTTCGCTTACAATGAGGCGCGCGACGCCTGGGAAGCATACCTGCGTCTTGATTCGAAGAGCGAATGGGCAAACGAAGCCCGCGCCCACTTGGACGAGGTAAAAAAAAACTCGACCGGCAGGGGGCCTACGCCGCCGCCACAACTCCGCAAGCACTGATTGCTGAGTTGCGCAGCAGCGTTGCCTGGGACTTGAGGGCGCCGGATGAGGAGTATCTCAAGGTAGCGATTACCCGGCTGCTGCCGCAGTACTATTCGAACGAAGCGCGGACCGATGCCATGACCGGCGATATCTTGCATAGAATGGCGGATAGGTTCGTGGCGCGCCACAGGGATACCTGGTTGCGGGATGTACTGCGCACTCCGCGTTCGCGGGGTGCGGCGGAGGGCTTCGCGGCATTGGGTCGCGGGGTGGAAGCGGACGAGTCCGGCGACATTTCGCGCGGGAGTGTTCAAGCAGAAGCCGCGGTACGCCTGTTCCAGGCCGCGGGTAACCAACCTGCCAAATTGCGTGCCGACTTTGAATGTCTGTACTCGAGTCTGTTGAATAACGCATTTGACACATGTGCTGTCGCGACCGGGAAATTCCTGCAATCGCTGCGTGGACGGTCCTATCCTTGGCTCACCTCCCAGGCGCACATGGAGTGCGGAATTTGCCAGGAACGCTCGGGAGACTTCGGAACCTCGGCCGCGGGATATCGTGATGCGCTGGCGGCAGCGGAAAGGTCCAGCTATACCGTACTGGCACTCCGCGCGCTCGGGGCGAGTGCCGACCGCCAGAGGCAAATCGGGGACCTGGCTCAGTCCTGGCGTGAGCAGGCCCGCTCTCTGGCGCTGTATTGGAGCGGCAACTATCCGCCCATCCGGGCCCAACAGTATTATTCCAACGTGGCTTTCCTGGCGGATAATGCGAGCCTCTTTAACACATCCGCGGCCTTTTCCCGCGAAAATGAAGAGATCACGGCGGCCTTGGGGCGAACCGAATTTCACGCCGCCGCCCTATTTCGTCGTGGCTTGTCCGAGATCGCCGCTGGTTTGCCGGATCTTGCCATGATCCACCTGCGTGAGGCGGCCCGCACCGCCGCCACTTTGCCCACTGAGGAGCGACGGCGGGCATATCAACTCTCAGCGGAATTGGAAATGGCAGCGCTGGAGGCCGGCAGAGGCGAAGTACAGCGGCCCTTCGAACGCCTCATCCGCATTGAGCCGCTAGCTGAACACGGCGATACGCTCGTAAAGCTCAGGTTTCAGACCGAGCTCGGGCGCTTGCGACTTCGACTCGGGCAGTACGGGGAGGCCCGCGCGCTGCTCCAAAACGCTTTCCGAATCGGTGACACGAGCCGGGCACTCACGTCCGAAGCAGAGCGCCCTCTCTGGATGCGTAGTATGGCGAATATCGCCCGCGCCCTAGTCGAGTGCGAAATCCGCAGTGGAGCCGGTCCACAACGCGCGTGGCTCGTATGGGCGAGATACCGCGATGCGTTATTCGACCCAAACACGTCTTCGCCCATAAGCCAGCCCGTCGTGCCAGCGGGGATGGTGCTATTGTCCTTCGTGGAACTGCCGTCCGGGCTGGCCGTCTGGCTGCAAACGAACCAGAACCTCTCCTTCCGCGAGCTGGATGTGCCGGTGACGCGCATCCGCGAAACTGCCGGACGGCTCGTTCGCGCCTGCTCTGCCGAGCGCTCGCCGGAAGCCGTGCTGCGAGCCGATGCCCGGCAGTTATCGCAGTGGCTGTTGGGTCCCTGGGACAGCCAGTTGGATGGCGCGCGCGCGGTGGTTGTCGAAACCGATGAGCCGGTTTCGTCTCTTCCGTGGCCCGCCTTAGTGCGGGCCAACGGCCACTACTGGGCCGAAGATTTTTCCATCGCGCTACGCGTGGCAGCCAGCCGGCCTTTGCAGCCCGACCTGGATTTCACTTCGGCGCAAGCTCTAGCCGTGGGTGCACCGGCGATTGCCGCCGACGAGAATTTGCCCCCGTTGCCCGACGCCCGATCAGAAGCCGAAAAGGTTTCTTCCCTTTTTCGTCGTTCTATAACGTTGGTGGGGGAAGCGGCGACCTTACCTCATGTGCTGGCAGACTTGCGATCCGTGCAGGTGTTCCATTTCGCGGGGCATGGCTATGGCGGCGAAGGAGGGGGTCTCGTCTTGCGAGGCGCAACTGATAAAACAGCGATGCTTCGGGCCGGCGACATCCAGCACCTGGGTCTCTCACAGTGTCGTCTGGTGGTGCTCTCCGGTTGCGCGACGGGGTCTGGAGAGCTACACGGGGCCGGCGATCCGCAGAGCCTGGTGCGCGCGTTCCTCCGTGCAGGTACCCGCCAGGTGGTCGCCAGCTATTGGGATCTAAATTCGGCCGGGGCGGGAGCGTTGATGCAAGAGTTCTATCGAGCGCTGTTGAACCGGGCGCCAGTTGTCGAGTCTCTCCGGCTGGCGACCGCGGCGCTGCGCACCGGGAGGAGCTACGCGCACCCGTATTATTGGGCCGGGCTGGAAACGTTTCAGTGATGACAGGACAATCAACAAATCAAACGAGGAGGTAGTTATGGCAAACACAGCAACTAGCGATCCGCGCAGCGGAAAGCTTAACATTGTGGTTCACGGCACTGTCGGGTTCTTTTTAGATGGAGAGAGCGTGAAAGTCGTCATTCCCGATGTCGACAAATTCATCATTAAGGCCGGCACCTTCAAGGAGGAGAAGCCTCTCGACAAGGGCAAGATATACAGTCTGGATGGAGTGAGGGAGGCGGCCGCAGCAGTAACACCTAACATCTCCACTAACGCTAATATCTTCCTTGTGGGAGTGAACGTTGAAGATACGCCGTTCTGCGAGTTCGACCTGCCGGTCCCAGCCACGTTTCGTTCTGTACGAGGCATGAACGTTCCGAAAAAGGGAAACTGGTATACACCAGAAGATCCCTCACAATTTCACATCCCGGAACAGCTCGCATTGGTGCACGTCCTCACCTATGATTTCGAGGATTACAGATCTTTGGCAATCCGTGATCAGGACAGGAAGCCATTTGCTTGGGAACCGGAACCGAGCTTCGATCGCCAGACCAAGACCGTAAATCTACACATCTACTGCGAGCCCGAGTGTGGCACTGTAACGGGATCGCCACCACCGTTCACAAAGCTAATGGCCTTGTTCGGCGTGACTGTGACGTTAGATACAACACCGGGTAACTTCGATCAACCTCCGAACGTGTACCCGGAGATTTGGGGACTGGAGAATTCGCTTGAGCTTGATGACTATTGCGACAGCCGCGCGACAGCTCAGGCAATACACCCACCCAACGACTGTGCAGGAACCATCGCCCTCGCCACAGCGCACCCGGCAACTTCACGCTTGCTAGAGGCGCTGAAAAAGACGACCCACGATACGACCACAGCGACGACACCGTTTCCCTTTTGCATCAACATCCGGAAGCCGCCCAACATTGAGGCCACACCGTCTGTGGGGCCGACGAGCCCATCTAGCGCAGCCGCGGTCTCCGAAGCTGCCAAGGCCGGCCAGGTGTAAAACGTCCGCTCCCAGCGCCGCCCGAACCCACCGTCCGGGCGGCGGGGGCCTAAATCAGGGAGTCACATTTGCCGAGATTTGATCCCAACAAGAATAAACGAGCGCCTGCCAACGGCGCCAAACGGACGGGCCCGGCCAACGCCAGTAAGCGTGTATCGGTAACCATCTCCGTGCGGCGGAGGGATGGCGCTACCCAACCCGCTCCAAAGCCAGATGGGACGTTCTTGGGCAGGGAAGAGTTCGCTGCGAAGTATGGCGCGTCGCCGGACGATCTTGCTACAGTCGTCACTTTCGGCTCGAGATACGGTCTCGTGGAAGTCGAGAAAGACAGAAGTATTGGCGGACGGATCGTCGTCTTATCCGGCACAGTTCAGCAGGTGAGCGAGGCCTTCGGCGTCCCGCTGTACGAGTACGAAAAGGATGGAGAGCGCTACCGCGGGCACGAGCAGCTCATTAATCTGCCACCTGACCTTCCTGACCTGATGGATATCGTCGAGGGTGTATATGGCCTGGATAACCGAAAGATCGCTCGCACCCACGCGACGCCCGCGATTGTAAGGTCGCCTCTACCCAACCCGGGCCAGGTCGCAAAGCTTTATAACTTTCCGGACGCGGACGGGACGGGACAGACTATTGGGCTGATCGAATTCGACAACCCTTACACCGGCAGTGACATTGAGGAATTTTTCAAGGGCCAACCGCCGCAGATCGTCTCAGTGAATATTGGGGGACCCGGCGGCCCGTACAGTACGGGGAACCTCGAGGTGACGCTAGACATATTGGTCGCCGGCTCAGTGGCTCCCCGCGCTAAGATCGTGGTCTACTACGCGCCATGGACGGAGGCGGGCTGGGTACAGGCAGTCACTCAGGCGATCCACGATACTGCGAACGCGCCCTCGGTAATCTCGATTAGTTGGGGCTATCCGGAGTTTCAGGCCAGCGGGGACCTGGCCTGGACGGAAGCCGCCATGGGCAAGCTCTCTGAATTGTTCCGGGAGGCCGCGCCTCTCGGAGTAACAATCTTCGCTTCTACTGGCGACCAGGGGTCGAGCTGCGCGGTGTCGGGTGGCAAGGCGCACGTCTTTTATCCGGCTTCCGATCCGTCGGTGACTGCATGCGGCGGCACGATGTTTCAGGACGGAATCGGACCTAACGAAGTCGTTTGGAATGACGGCCACGGAGGGGCTACAGGTGGAGGCGTGAGCAAGCACTTTGGACTGGCGCCATGGCAGGAGGGAATCGGCGTTCCGGCTCCCGCCACCAAAGAAGGCGGTCGTGGCATTCCGGATGTTGCGGGTTACGCCGCGGGCTACTCGATTGTCTGCCAGGGTAGGCCAGCGCGTGTTCCGGGCACTAGCGGCGTCGCTCCGCTTTGGGCCGGGTTAGTCGCTCTGCTGAACCAGAAATTGGATCACCGCGTGGGCTTTTTGAATCCGTATCTGTACAACGAAATAAACAAGGCGGGAGCCTTAAATGATGTCCGGGAAGGTAATAACGACGACGGTCACTGCGCACCGTTCTACCACGCCGCGCCGGGGTGGGACGCTTGTACCGGCCTGGGCACGCCAGATGGCACAAAGATCTTGGCTGCCTTAACGTCCTCGCCTGGCTCGGCCGCAAGCTGAGGATCAGCTGCGCCAATACCGAGGATGACGCCGAGGAATTGCCGAAGGAGAGACTGGTCAAACTCGGCTTGGCGGTCCGGCCGGGATCTAGGGATCGTCCCAGATGTGGGGATCGCCTGCCAGGGCGCATTTGGAGTGCTGATCGCAGACGCAAGCGTGGTTGTCGATCTCAGTGCCAGTCGAACGGCACGCTGGCTGGGTGTTGTGCGTAGCCAAAATCAGATCCGTTACGGAAAGCGACGTTACTAACGGTGGGAAGGCCTTTGGATGCGGGGTGCGCGTGAGCAGAAGGTGATCGCAGATTTCCACAGGCACCCCAAAACTGGCAGTTCGGACAGATGTCGGTGGTAGAGTCGTGGGATTGTCTGTACTAGGCGGGCCGCCACCGGTACACGTCGTTAGCGCTTCCCACGACGGCAACGCGCAAAGAAAACTGGTGGCCGACACGTGTTAGGCCGTTTTGCGCCAGGCGTAGCGATGTTGCAGGCCACCCAGGCGCGGCATGGACATCACGGCGGCGCTGGCGGCTGGCTTTTGCTCGACGGGCAGTCGGTTCGCGGTGTCTTCTTCCAGGGAATCGTGAATGCGATCGTGGTGATGGTAGTTCACATAATCGCGCATCAGCCGGCGGAGATGCGGTTCGTTCCACACGATTATATGGTCCAGGATCTCGCGCCTGCTGCTGCCCACCCATCGTTCAGCCAGGCCATTCTGCCACGGCGCCTGAACGCTGGTCCGCTTGGGTTTCAGCCCCGTCGCCTTTAGAAATGTGATGACCTCATCATTGAACTTCGAGTCTCGATCCAGAATTACTTAGCGATACGGGCTGGCCTCGGGAAACACTTCGCGCAGTTGTTGGACGACCCAGTCCGCAGTCAGGTGTCGGGTCACGTTGCAGTGCAGGATCTTGCGACGTCCGTGCTCGATGACGAAGAAGCAGTAGAGCAACTGGAAGGTCAGCGTCGGCACGGTGAAGAAGTCGAAGGCGAGGATCACCTCGCGGTGATTCTGGAGAAACGCCAGCCACCGCTTTCCAGGGTCGCCCCGACGCTGCACTCGTCGCAGATACCGAGCGACACTCCGTTCGGAGACCGTCAAGCCGAGCTTCAAGAGTTCGCCATGGATCTTGGGGGCTCCCCAATCCGGGTCTCTTCCGCCAAGCGTCGGATCAGCACACGAATCTCCTCGGTCACGTGCGGTCGGCCACCCCGCGGCCGAGATCGCCAACGCCAGTAGAGTCGGAAACCGGCGCGATGCCAGCGGATGACGGTCTCAGGCTGCACGATGACGAGCACGTCGGCCCAACGGAACCAGAAGCGGCGAAGGGTGGTCCAGAAGAGTCGGCCCAGCCGGTTCAATACGGGCCGCGGCCGTTTGCGTTTGAGCACGGCGACCTGTTGTCGCAAGGCGAGGACCTCGAGAGCAACATCGCTCCGAGCGCGAAAGAACACTCGGAGGGCGGCCAAGATTGAGAGGATGGATTCGAGCACGAACTCACCCTTTTAACATGGCGTAACGTGGCCTTCGCAGCGGTGAGCCACGGTATCGCAAGTTCTTGATTTCACGGCATCATGGGGTTTCGTCTACGGACACGGAAAGACCGTCTGGACCACCCGCATCGGCGAAGCTTGGAATGAGGACAGCGCGCCCGGCCCGCACGGAACTCCGATCGTGGACGGCGACTCGGTCTTTGCCGCCGGCGCCGAGGCTAAGTCGTCTGGCTCAACGCCGCCACGCGCGAAATACGGCGGGCCGAAGCCGATGGTACGCGACTGCAACGCCAAGATGATGTCGGATTGGAAGTTTTCGGAATCGCCGCTTGGTGGATGGCGACAAGCTGGTCTTCACTCCGGGCAGCTTCGGCGCCTTGATGACGGCTTTTGATATGCATGCGGGCAAGGACATCTGGCGCGCCAAGGGAGGCGCCCGGGATTCGTCTGCTTCAATACGGCAGACTCGTAAGGGTGAAGTCTCACGTTGTTTGCGCAAATTTGCGAGCAGCCGGTCCTCAGTGCGGGTTTTGAATCTGAGTACAAATCTTTCTGCGCCGAAGTGCCGAGGCGGCCTCGTCGTCGTCAGATGTCACTGGAATATTTCCGAGTAGGCAGTAGGGCGGCTTGCTTCTTGCTAACGATTCTTTGGTCAAGCCGTCAGATCCCGAGTTAAGACAAATCGCAAGTAGAGGGTGCCGGCAGATGATCGCACGACGAAAAACAGTTCAATTGTTGGGTTCGGCCTCAGTCGGAGCGTGGTTCGCAGCGGCGCAGACAGGTCTCAACGTCTCGATTGCGGCCAATGCCCGCGCGGCAAATTACGATGCCACGCCTCCGCTTGCGCCCGGTGCCCCTATGTCGCCGGAGCGGCTGGCTTTGATTGAAGCGTTCAAGAAACGATCCGAGGGGCTGGAAAAGAGGTTCGAGGCGCGCGCGCTCAAAGGTGACTGGGAGATGCCCTATCGCTTATTTCGGCCTGAAACGGCCCGCAGTGCGCCCTTGGTTTTGTATCTTCATGGAAGCGGGGGGTTGGGCGGCGACAATTTGAAACAATTGGGCCTCGGCAATATTTTTGGGACACGCTTCTGGCTGCTGCCGGAGAACCAGAAGCGTTTTCCCAGCTATGTCGTCGCGCCGCAGACCGATCGGGGATGGGTCCGCTACGATTCATCGCAGACCAATGGGCCGGCGAAAGTGCTTCCCGGACTGGGAGAGGGGTCGCGGATGGCGCTGCAGGTCGTTGATGCTTTGCGCCGCGAGTTCGCGATCGATGAGCGGCGCGTGTATATCGCGGGCCAATCGATGGGAGGCGCAGGCGTGTGGAATGTCATGGCGCATCGTCCGCATTTTTTCGCCGCGGCGGTGATCTGTTGCGGAAGTGACTCGCCGGAAGATGGCACGGCGTCGATTGACACGCCGCTGTGGAACTTCCATGGGGACTCCGACGACACGGTTCCTGTTTCCTTATCGCGCGGGCGTATCGCGGCTAGACGGAAGGCTGGAGGCCGGCCTCTCTACACAGAGTACCCGGGGCTAGGCCACGAAGTCTATGAGTGGGCGTTTACAGAACCGGCGCTGGTGAACTGGGTGTTCTCTCAACGCCGTGGAGGAAACTAAAGTGCTACGAGCTTATGGTCCCGGCTTGCGCTGGTCTTTCTTGTCGTCACTGGCAGCCTGGTTAGCGGTTGCCGGCCTGTTATTCGGCGATACCAACGGGCGGCAGGTCACCAAACTGGTGGATGGCGTATACGCCATCCAGCATCAAAATTTGAACGATGGCAGTTCCAGTGGAAATACAACGGTGATAATCGGTGACCGGGAAGTGCTCGTCGTCGATTCCTGTTATCGGCCGTCGTCGGCAGCCGAAGATATCGCACAAATTCGCCAGTGGACCAACAAACCCGTGGGTTTTCTGCTCAACACCCATTTTCACAACGATCACAATAACGGGAACAAAACCTATTTGGATGCATTTCCTTCCTTGGCCATCATCGCCCAGGAGGAAACCAAGAAAGACATGGATCTCATCCAACCTGGCAACGTCGAGCGCGCCCCCAAGGACGTTGAGGCGTTCCTTGCTGCCTTCAAACAGGGAAAAGGTACGGATGGCCACACGCTATCCGAAGACGAAAAGAAGGAATACCAGCAGATTATCCCCAATCTGGGACCGCTGCTAGCGGAATTCAAAACCATGGCGTACCAGGCTCCCACGCTCACCTTTACCGATAAACTTGATATCGATCTGGGAAACCGGGAGTTGCAAGTGAAGTACCTGGGGCGGGGTAATACCGCGGGAGATGCCGTCGTCTTTCTGCCCAAGGAAAAAATCCTGGTCGCGGGAGACCTGTTGGTTCATCCTATCCCTTACACCTATGATGGCTATCCCGCCGAATGGGCTCAGACCCTCGATAGGATGGCCCAGCTGGACCCGGCAATCATCGTTCCCGGACACGGACCAGTGTTGCATGATAAGACCTATCTGTATCTCGTGGCCGACCTGATGAAGAGTGCAGTGGATCAAGTGCGCACGCAGATCGGCAAGACGGGCCACCCCGGGTTTTACTCGGTGGACAAGATAAGAGGCGGCGTGGACTTGACGCCGTTCCGGGCAAAATTCGCAGGCGTCGATAAGGATCTCGCGGCGCAGTTTGACGATATGGCGGTCCATCTGGTGAACATCATATTCAATGGTGCCGCCTTGCGCTAGCGTTCGAGAGGCGCTCCTATGGCCGTGCGCCGCTGGCACTTCGTGCAGGTCTTCGGCATACCCTGGAAGCACTTGCCGCGGGCCGGGCGCCATTGGAGACATTCATCTTATCCCGCAAGCAGCCGGGGATTTGCGGGTAGCTCTACCGTTATTGTCGTCAAGTCGTCTAATTGTTCAAGTGTTACGACCCGAGCTATAAGTGAGTGTGTCCGGGAATTGTTGTGTACTCCGTGAGGTGCGAACTGCTTAAGGAGGCATCGTGAAACCAACTCAGTTAGCGATTTGTATTCTTGCTTTTTGCGCTCCCTCGATGGCGGACGTGCTCTCCATTCCTGGCCGTCGCCTTGCCCCGCCCCGTTAGACGCCAAGTGTGACGCGCCCCAAGCAGACCGCACCAGGATCGTCGGTTTTTTCTCGTTTTCACCACTCCCCAGCCCATCACGGGGGTCGGCTACGGCTGTTGTACGGCAATCTCCGGCTTCCAATTTCCAGCCACGCTCTCGGCTCCCTTCGGACGACTAACGTCCTATGTTCGCACAGGCAACCGCACGGCCTCGCTTAGCTCACTCAGATCCACAAGCCGCAGGGCCCGCGGAACGTGCCGAAACTCAGGAGCTGCGAATATGTGCCGAAGGGCCAGAAGTTTCTGCCGCATAGTACATATTTGGCCCGCTGACACAAATAGTAACGTTTTTGTGTCGGCGGAACAGCCGAAGAACCAAAAGCTGCCGCAGTTGCTTGTGAGGCGAAGAACCAGTGAAGATCCTCCTGCCCGCCTGCCGCTACCAGGAGGACTCGATGCCGGCGGCGGCAGTAGGTCACTCAACTCGCATATAATCTCCACAGAAGCTTTATGCGCACAAACGTTGCACCTCTTCTCCTGCTGTTGGCGCCGTCCGTCAGTTTGGCGGCAGATGCCGCGAGATTTCGGGACTACCAGAATTACATCGTTGGCAGTGTCATCACGCTGACGATGGCCGATGTGAACCATGACGGTATTCCCGATGTCGTGGCAGCCACGGGGAGCGGCGTGGCCGTGCTGCTGGGCCACGCCGATGGGAGCCTGACGGCGTCTGCCTCCCTGCCCACCGGCTTGAGCACATCTGTCGTGGTGGCCGACTTCAATAACGACGGCCATCCGGATATCGCCCTAGTCGGCTCACCGACCGGGAACGGGAACTATATTGAGCTGGCGTTGGGCAACGGCGATGGCACGTTTCAAACGCCGACGATTCTGCCGATCAGTTGCATCAACTATTCCTGCGAGCTGGCGGCGGCCGATTTCAACGGAGACGGCAACCAGGATCTGGCGATCTCGTTCACCGGGTGGGTGACTGTCTATCTGGGCAGCGGCAACGGAACTTTCACCGGCGGACTGCCCATTTACGCTATGCGATACGCCGTGTATCTCGCCACCGCCGACCTCAACCAGGACGGCAAGCCGGACTTGGTGGTGTCTGACCAGATCGCCGATGAGCTGGTGGTTCTGTTGGGCAATGGGGACGGCTCGTTCCAGCGCACCAACTATGCGAACGGCTACTCGCCCTACGGTTTAGTGCTAGCTGATTTTAATGGTGACGGGCTGCCGGACGTGGCGATCGCGGACGGGCCTGCGGCCTTGGTGGGGGTGCGGCTCAACCAGGGCGGCGGGGTGCTAGGAAGGGTGGTCACCTATCCAACCGCGTGCAATCATTGTAATCTGCAAAGCATTGCGGCGGGCGTATTCAATCCCGAAGGCAAAACGGATTTAGCCACACCCGCCAGCATTCTGCGTGGTAATGGCGACGGGACCTTTCAGGCGCCGATAAACTTTGCGGCCGGGCTCGGGCCGGATCAAGTGGCAAGCGGCGATTTCAACCGGGATGGTTACTCCGACTTGGTGGTCGGGAATGAGGAGGAGGTGGCGAGCCTTTCGGTGCTGCTGGGCGACGCGAACGGGGTTCAGCAGCCTCCAAGCTTGGCGGTGGGCGGCTCGCCCTGGGCGCTGGCGACGGCTGATTTCAACGGCGACAAGAAAACCGATCTGGCGGTGGCCGCGGAAGGCAGCAATGAAGTGCAGGTCTTTTTGGGGCAAGGCTACGGCAGGTTCACCCAGAGCGCCGCTCTCTCAGTATATGAAGTCGGCGCGGTGGTGGCCGCGGATTTCAATGGAGATGGCAAAATCGACATCGCGGCTAGCGGAGAGAACGGCACCAGTATCTTCCTGGGTAACGGCGACGGTACGTTCACGGCTGGGGCGCAATATACGGGCTTCTACGGAAGCTGCACCATGGACTTCTGGCCCTCGCATCCCTGCTTTGCGGCGGCGGACTTCAACAACGACGGCATCCCGGATTTGGCCGGCGCCCTCTGGATCCAAAACGAAATATTCTTTTTGCTGGGCAATGGCGACGGGACGTTTCGCCCCGGCCCGACCATCTTCGTCGGCGATGCTCCACAGGGACTGGCGGTGGGCGACTTCAATCATGACGGCAACCTTGACGTGGCTGTCAGCGGGTACGGCGGCATGATCACCGTGTATCCGGGCAACGGCGATGGGACCTTCGGCACCCCGGTGGTCCTTACGCTGCCATTCGGCGGCTTGGCGGGTATCGCAGTGGGCGACGTGAATGGCGATGGCAATCTGGACATCGTGGTGGCTGGCGGCAGCGTAAGCGCCGGGATCTACATCTTCACCGGCAACGGCGACCTCACATTTAATCCCCCGGTATCGCTGGCGACCGATGAGATCCCTAACTGGGTGGTGCTCGCGGACCTCAGTGACAGCGGCAGGCTGGACATCGCCTCCGCCAACGTGGGAGCGAACGACGTGACAGTGCTGGTGAATCAGGGCAACCTGAGCTTCTCCGCGGGAACGCTGTATGGAGCGGGAGCCAGTCCCGCCATGCTGGTCAGCGCCTACCTTGGCAATGGCCAGGTTACCCCCAATGGGCAGCTTGACCTGATATCGGTGAACGAGGACTCTGGCAATCTGACGATTCTAACTCACGCCAGGAAGTGAGGAGGGCGCTGAAGTGCGCAAATATTCCGTTCAATTGCGTTTTCAGCGACTTGGAGTGGCTATGGGTGTGCGATCCTATGCCTTCATGGTGATCGCGAGCGCCCTAATCATGGCATTTTCCCACGCGGCTACGACCGGCCGCGCAGTCCTGGCTGACCTGGGCCGCTTCTTGGCTCTGTGCCTCCGGTCTCGCGCAGCTCTGGCCGCCGAGAATCTCTTCCTTCGTAAACAGCTCGCGCTGTTCGAGGAGCGCAAAGTACAACCGCGCCGGGCTACGGACGCAGGGCGATTCGTGATGTCCGCTCTGGGCCGGCTCTTCGATTGGCGCAGCGCACTCCGCGTGGTCCAGCCCGACACCTTCGTCCGCTTGGCATCGGAAAGGATTTCGCCTCTTCTGGCGATGGAAGTCCAGACCGCGCGGCCGGCCCAAGCTGCCCCGCAACCTGCGGGAACTGATCCGCAGCATGGCCGCGGAGAACCCCATCTGAGGCGAAGCCCGCACCGCCGACGAACTCCGGCTCAAATTGGGGATTCGCGTCGCAGCTCGCACCATAGGCAAGTATCTGTCCGACGGAGGCGACCCGCGGCGCACGCCGGACCCGCAGCAGCGTTGGATGACCTTCGTGCGGAATCATGCCAAGGGCATAGTCGCCTGCGACTTCTTTGTGGTCGTGACGGCCACGTTCCGGATCCTCTACGTGTTCATGGTCATGGAAGTCGGGAGCCGCAGAATAGTGCATCACAACGTGACTGCGCATCCCACGGCAGACTGGACGCTGCAATAATTCCGGGAAGCGCTGCCCGGAGGACACGCGTACTGCTACGTGATCCATGATCGCGACCAGATCTACTCACAAGAATTAGACCGGGGTGTGGGAAGCCTGGGGGTCCGGGTGCTGCGCACACCCGTGCGATCTCCGAAGGCGAACGGTTACTGCGAACGACTGGTCCGGACCGTCCGCCGAGAATGCCTGGACTTTCTCATACCGCTTTGCGAGAATCACCTGAAACGCACGCTCATTGGTTGGGTCGGCCACTACAATCATGGCCGACCACATCGTAAGCTGGGGCCGGGAATTCCAGCGCCACTGACAACGGCTCCGGCGGCCACTGCACACCGCCACGAACTACCTCATGACCAGAGAGTGCTAGCCAAGGCAGTCCTCGGAGCTACATCACGAATACTCGCTGCAAAAACTGGTGGCGTAGCGCCCGGAGCGATTATTTGCGCACTTCACCGTGCTCAGATACTTCCGTCCGAATAACGGTACGCTGAAACAATCAGAACGGCAGAGGTTGGCTGGTAATGGGAGGGGGTGCAAAAAAGCAAAGGCGGCCGCCGAGTCCTGCTGCTAAGCACTTCTTCCGGCCGGTGGAGTCTATCCGATTGCGGTGCAAAGACCGCGGCGCCTGCCGCAGAATTGCGTTTGGCGCGTCACCACTCAGCGGCCGGTCAGCGAAGGAACCCGGTAGCCGCCCATCTCGTGGACTGGTTCTATGTAACCTCCTTTTGCAAGCAGGCTGGTATCAGCGGACTGAGAAGCAGACCTCGCTCCCAATCCACATCCAGTATGGACCCGCCCGGCGCCGCTGGCCGGCCGGTTTCCTTGCGGATCTTAAGGCAGTCGATCCGAACGTAACGCCCGCCGACGCGCAGAGACTCGCGCGGCGAGTGTTGATCCGCTTCTATGCGCCCGATACCAGCGTTCCAACTGTTCAGTCCGCATTGCTGGAACACTAAACTCCGAGATTTGTCCAATCCCATGGCGCGTCGCCTTTGTGGATGTAGCAGCGGAGCACGACAAAACGGCAAATGCGCAATTTCGATAGCCTATCCGACCGCGAGATTCTCGCTCTGGCCATCTCTCTTGAAGAGGAGGATGAGAGGATCTATGCCGATTTCGCCGAGAGCCTCCGTCAGGACTTTCCAGCTTCAGCGGCGGTATGCGACGGCATGCGGGGCGAAGAATCCGGCCACCGGCGGCGCCTTATCGAACTCTTTCGGGACAAGTTTGGCGACCACATACCCCTGATCCGCCGTCACGACGTCAGAGGTTTCGTGCACCGGAAGCCGGTCTGGCTGGTACAGCCGCTGGGGCTCGAAATCGTCCGGAAGCAGGTCAGCGCGATGGAGGCGGAAACACGCCGCTTCTACGAAAAGGCTGCCGGCCGGACGAAAGACGCCCGCCTGCGGCAGTTGCTCGACGATCTGGCTCAAGAGGAGCGTTCGCATGAAGATCGGGCTGACGAGCTGGAGCATGACAAGCTGGGCCCGGACGTCAAACGTAACGAGGATGAGGCAAACCGCCGCTTGTTTGTGTTGCAGGTTGTCCAGCCCGGTTTAGCGGGATTGATGGATGGTTCGGTGTCCACTCTCGCGCCGGTATTCGCCGCGGCATTCGCGACGCACAACCCTCGGGATGCGTTTGTGGTCGGGCTGGCGGCATCCATCGGCGCCGGCATCAGCATGGGGTTTGCCGAGGCGTTGTCCGACGACGGCAGCCTCACGGGGCGCGGTCGTCCCTGGACCCGCGGGTTCATTTGCGGTCTCATGACCGCCCTGGGCGGGATCGGACACACGCTTCCGTTCCTCATCCCGGATTTCCGGGCAGCAATGACAGCGGCGATGCTGGTCGTGGTTATCGAATTGGGTGTCATCTCTTGGGTCCGTCACCGCTTTATGGACACGCCGGCGCTTTCGGCTGCGCTGCAAGTCGGATTGGGCGGAATCCTGGTTTTCATTTGCGGGCGTCTTGATCGGCAGCGCGTGACGGCGCGGGACCATGTGACTTGGTTTGTATTACGCGACTCTTTCGTTACCATCTCTCAACCAATCGGTTACCGCCGCATTCGCGGTTTGGATCCACACTGTAAGGGAGGTAAACAAAATGACCGCAAGCTCATTCGCACACAGTCCGCTGGTTGCCGCCATAGAAGACATGCGCGCATCCCGCGGATGGATACTTGCCCTTGGAATCCTGCTCATGGTCGTCGGCGTGGTTTGTATCGCAGGCGCCGTCACCGCCACTTTCGCCACCATCCTGGCCTTCGGCTGGCTGCTGCTGTTCAGTGCCGGCATCGCCTTGGCGCATGCGTTCCAAGCCCGCGGGTGGAGCGGGTTCTTCCTCTGGCTGCTCAGTGCGCTTCTCCGGGGGTTCACAGGATATCTGCTCATCCGATATCCATCTGCCGGAGCGGCCGGCCTCACCCTGGTTCTCGCCTCCTTCTTTATTGTGGGCGGGGCGTTCCGCGCCATCGGTTCCGCGATGATGAAGTTCCCGCGCTGGGGTTGGTCGGTTGTATCGGGCTTGGTGTCGATGGTGCTGGGGATCATGCTGCTTGGGCAAATGCCGGTTTCAAGCATCTGGTTCATCGGATTCGCCATTGGCATCGATATGCTCTTGGATGGTGCGTCGCTTGTCGGTCTTGCCACTGCAATTAACAGTTTGCCCGCGCTTTCGTCACACAGAGCCGGGTAAGCTCACCAAGTGTTAACAGACCGCTCGCCGCCGGGCGAGCGATGCCCAAGGAGGGCAATCATGGAAAGAATGCTGGTTGTAGTTTTTGACGACGAAAAAAGGGCGTATGAGGGATCGCGTGCTCTGCACCAACTCGATGGGGATGGCAGCATAGCGATCCACGCTGAATCGGTGATCGAGAAGAAAGCCGATGGAACGGCCGCAGTGAAGCAGGCGGAAGGGGACTTTCCCATTCGCACTCTGGAAGGTACCGCGCTCGGCGGACTGGTCGGACTGCTTGCGGGTCCGGTGGGCTTGGCCGTCGGAGCGGGCGCCGGCCTGATGGTGGCAGCATTGACGACTTGTACGCGGCTGGAGTGGATGCGGAGTTTCTGGACGAAGTTTCCGCCAAGCTGGTCCCCGGCAAGTGCGCGGTGGTCGCCGACGTCAGCGAGGAGTGGGTGACTCCGGTGGACACCCGCATGGAAGCGTTGGGCGGCGTGGTGTTTCGCGCCGCGAGAACCAGCGTCCAGGACGACATGGCCGCCAGAGAAGTGGCGGAGACCAGAAAGGAGATCGCCCAGTTGAAGATCGAGCACGCCCAGGCGCACGCCGATCGTAAGGCGAAACTCCAGGCCAAGATCGACAGCCTCCACGCCAAGTTGCAACGCAAGGTGGACCAGGTGGAGCGACGGTCGCGGCAAATCAAGAGCGAGACTGAAGCCAAGGTGCATGCCTTGCAGAACAAGGCCGCCAAGGCCCACGGCGACGTCAAGGCAACCCTGCAGAACCGCGCGGCCCGGATCCAGGAAGAGTATGAAGAGGCTGCGTCAAAGCTGAGGAACCTGACGGCTCGTGGGGCAGGCTCTTAGCCGGCCTCGTAGGGCGCCCCGCCGCCACGGTACGGAGCCCCAACAAACGTGTTTCGGAGGGGCTCCTATCTAATGTCGGCCATGTCCATCCATCGCATACTCCCGTTCTTCGCAATGTTCGTTGTCGGAATCGCCTGTCTTTGGGGCGAAGATCAACCACCCGCCCTTCCTCCGCCGAACCAGGCCCTCTCGCCCGGCCAATTGAATGATTTAGTGGCCCCCATCGCGCTCTACCCAGACCCTCTGCTCAGCCAGATCATGGTGGCCAGCACCTATCCGCTGGAGGTAGTGCAGGCTTATCAGTGGCTGCAGCGGAACCCCGGCCTCAACGGACCGGATCTCACGCAGGCGGCCCAACACCAGAATTGGGACCCGAGCATCCAGGCCCTGGTGATGTTCCCCGGCGTTTTGAAGCGGCTGAATGACGACATCACCTGGACCACCAATCTGGGCAACGCGTTTCTCGCGCAGCAGCAGGAGGTGATGGACGCGGTACAGCGCATGCGGCAACGCGCCCAACAGGCTGGCAAGCTGGCATCCACGCCGCAGGAAAACGTGGTTACCACGACCGGCGGCGATCAGCCGGTGATCGAAATCGAGCCCGCGGACCCGGCGGTGATGTATGTCCCTGTTTACAGCGCGGACAGTTGAGATGTGGCATTGCGGCAGTATCGGGATTTTCATATGGAACGTGGCGGCCGTGCGAGAGGGATGAACATGGCTCGCAAGGCCGCTGCCGTCGCCGGGCACTGAAGCTGGAGAACCCGTCGCTTATAAAGCTGAGTTACCCAGTTGACTTCTCACGCTTGGCTTTTACTTTACTAGCGTGTCCCGGTCCAGGCCACCGATGGGAACTTTTACGGGACGACTACTTTGAGCGGGACGTACCCCCATCAGGGCGCGCCCGTTCGCGTCGTCCACCAGCGTTCGCCCCAACTGGCCCGGCTTCAACAAACCCCTCACTACAAGTGACCGACCGGCTCCCGCATGTTCATGCTGGAAGTCTTGCTGACCTCACGATCGAGAGACCGGCTGACGAGTTCCTTGGATCCCAGGCCCACGGCGAGCGCCAATGCCAGGACAATCCCGCCAAAAAGAATGCCGAATGCCAGACGGATGATGCCGCCTCCGATGCTCAGATGCTCGAGGGCCATGGCTACGGCGAGAACCGTCACCAGCCATTTCACGCCCGCGCTCAGAAGCCGCGCATATTGCAAATTCATGTTGACGGCGCCGATGAGCACGCTGCGCGCCAGGAATCGGGCGACAATACTTCCGGCAGCCAGAACCACGATCGCCGCTACCACGTTCGGTAAATATGCGAACAGCCGGATCACAAACTGCGAGGTCAGCGCCACGTCAAACGCCGAAATGCCGATGAGGAACCCGATGAGCATGACCGTCCAGGCGATCGCCCGGATGACCAGAAGCGTGGGGCTCTTAGCGGGCGACCACTCTGCCGGGAAGCCCCATTGCGCGGCCCGCCGGTCGAAATCGATTCTAGTGAGCGACCGGCGCACAATTGCCGCCAGAATCCACGCCACCAGAATCGAGACCAGTAGCGCCGCAATCAGCGCCACCGCGCCAGGCAACAGGCTGGCCATCTCGCTTAACATTCTGTTCATCGATTGTTTGAGCGCTTGTCCAACTTGATCCCACATCTTATCCTCCTCTCATTCCAATTGGGCCCGGCTGTTACGGGTTAAAGCGGTCGGGCCACCTCCAACGGGAAACCAGGTACGGCTTGCCAGCCTCATATGCCCTGGCCAGGCGTTCGATTCGCGCTTCGATCTCCGCGGGCCCGGCCGATTCCATTTCGAGTGCGTAAGAAGCGATCCATCCCAGGTAAAGCGGCGTAATCGATCGGAGAAGATGATCGCGGCTAATGGTCCGCAGACGGTGTCCGAGCGCGAAGTCGTAGACGATTCGCACCCATAAGTCGTCTGGCATCCGGAACTGGTCCGGGGGCAGGCGCGAAAATTTCCTCAATTCCAGCAACGTCGTGGGTGGCAATATCAGTCCCCAGACGTCCTGCAGGTTTTGGGTCCCAAGCTGAAACGATTCAAGCATGCGGCGTACATCCGTGGCTCCGGTGTCCTCGGAAGCTGTTTCCGGATAGCCGAATGCGGGCACTGCGTTGGACCCCCGGATGCGCTGCCAGAAGACCGCTTGCCGTTCCATTTCAAGGAAAGCAGGTCCCAGAACCGTCGCCAGCAGGGAACTCAGATTCATCCAGTCGGTAGGCGGCTGGCTGCGTGCGCCCAAATGGGTCTCGCAAATCCGAAAACTGCCGGACGCGGCGGTGGGAGCGATGGAGGCCATGGGATCGCGTTCATTCCCTCGCTGGCTACGGAATTCCTGTCCCAGAGCCCGCTGCAGAAACTTTCCCGAGACTCCGAAGTCGGGGCCCGCCGGATTCTGAAGCTGCACGCCGTAGAGCGCCCGGTGCAGCGGAGAGAGTACGCTTCGGTTGAGGAGTCCTTCCATTTTATGGCGGGTATAGCGCGGCGCCACCAGATCGAACTCCCACTCCAGCACCGGCTGGATCAAGCGGTAAATCCATTGCGGAGTCACGGCCGCGAGATGGGACGCGATCACACCGCAGGCGCGGACTTCGAGCTTCCCCGCCGCTCCGAAGACGGTTCGATAGGCATCGGCCATGGCGGGTTGAGGCGACTCCGCCGGGCCGCGAGCGGTCAGTGTGTAAGAGAAGACGGTCAGAGGCTGGCTGCCGTTGTCGGCCTCTGGAGCGGTCGCCGGGCTTTGGGAACTGTTGCCGCAGAGCACGACGGCCCGCGCGACCCTGTTCAAATCGGCGGATAACGCCGCAAGTGCTTCCCGCACCATGGCGACAGCGGCGCCAGGCTCGCCGTCGTGATCCGCGTCGAGAATCCCGACCACCAGATCGGCGCCGCCAGCTCGTTGGATGCGTTCTAGTTCCGGCTGCGAGACGGCATCCATTTCCATTGACGCCCTCCGGCTTCCAGGGGAAGCGACAAGATACCCATTAGCGGGATGCGCACCCAACTGGGGCGATTGTTCAGCTCGTACGAGAGTTCATTTAGAGCTTTGTCCAGCAAATGAATGGCGAGCAGCCTCCGAAAGTTCCCGTCGGCCGGTGGCAGAAACGGAGCATTCTGCACCGTGCTGCGATAGGCGCGAAGGAACTCCGCTCCGGTGGATCGCTCCCAAAGCCGCGCCCAAGGTTCCAGGCTCTCCCAATCCTCCGGCCTGCGCGCCGTGTAGCCGATCAGCCCGGCATACGCAGCGTAGCCTAAGGACCGGAGCATTCCAGCCACGTCTTTCAGCGGAGAGTGTTTGACTCGCCGCTCGGCGATGGGACGCGCGGGCTCGCCTTCGAAATCGAAGATGACATAATCCGTTTTAACCTGCAGTACCTTGCCGAGACGATAATCGCCGTGAATCCGGATGCGTTGGCCGAACGCGCCCTCTCCCACGGCGTCTCCCGAGGCGTCTCCCGCAGCGTTCCCCACAGTCAGGCGGAAGCTGTCCAGAATCTGTCTGCGCAGGCCGAGCACCAATCCCGCAAGGTCGGTCAGATCGTCCGGCAGGCCGGCAATGCTGTCTTTCAAGAGGTCCAGGACACCGGAAGACTCCTTGCGAAGACTCGCCAACAGGCTCTGCACATCGCTGGCGGCCATGGGTTCGGGCGCAAATGCCGGGTCGCCGGTGGGGGAAGCGAGCGCCAGATGCAATTCGGCCGTGCGGCGGCCGAGCCGGGCGGCTGAGTCGAGCGCTATGCCGACATGCTCCCGCGCGACCTGCGACGGTTCTTGTGCCGCGAAGTCCATCACATCACCGGACGCCGCGCTCCCGCTTTCCGGAAACGCAACAGTGGCGCAGTTCTCGTAATAACGCGCCAGTTCTTCGAGGGCCAACGTCCAGCCGTCTCCCTGGTTAGCCACAAAGCCTTCGAGCATCGCCAACGCCGCCCGCTCTCCATTTGCCGGCGCATATCGGATGGCGCCGGCAAATGGCGGTACCCCCTGGAAACGCACTCTCTCCGTCAGGTATGTTCCCATTTCGTAATCCGGATTTGGACCGGGTTGCAGGCGTCGATAAAGCTTGAGGGCGAGCTGATCGCCGAAGAACATCGACGTATTGCTATGCTCCGCGGAGCCGCGCCGGACAGGCAAGGGAGTCTCCCTGGAACCGCGCACAGCCTCGAACTCCGCGCCTTTCTCTCCCCGGATCGATCCACTTCGTGCCGCCGCCTCTTGTGCGTGCTCGATGAAGGAAAGCAAGGCTGCACCGGTGTTCTCGTCGAAGGCGGCGTCATACAGGAGCCCAGTTCCGCCACGGGAGATGGTTGGGGAAAGGATGGTCGCTGGAGCCGTCTCCCGAACGCGATCCGCATCCTTGCCAAAAGCCAGCCCGAGCGGGAGAAAGTAAGTTTCCGGCTCTCCAGTATCATACTGTGCTTCCACAAGGATGAGGGCGGCCTTGGAATCCGGGCTGGAATCCTGAAGCGCCACCCAGTCTGCGATCCTGGTGGTCCGGATGCGCCGCGCCTTGCCGCCAAACCAGTCCTGCTTCCGCAAGTATTCCGGAAGCATGGATTCGAGCTGATATCGTCCGGTCCGTTCCAGCAAGCTTTCCCAGCTTTCGGCCACCATCGGCGGCGCGAATTGGCTGACTGCGGCGCCTTGCTGCGGTTGGCGGTGTAACTCCAACCACAAGAAACCGTACGGCGACAGCGTGAGGCGGTAAGGCTGCTTGCCGATCGGCGGGAAGTCCACATATCCGAGCATCTCCACGGGGGTCGCGCCCTCCAGTTCTGGTAACTCCAGATCCACGGGTTGCGCAAATCGCGACAGATTGGCGACGCACAGCACTTGCTGTTCGTCATAGCGCCGGAGATATGCCAACACTTTGCGATTGGACGGATTCAGGAATTCCAGCGTGCCACGGCCGAACACGCGAAACAGTTTGCGTAAGGCGATCATATTGCGCATCCAGCTTAGGAGCGACGAGGGATCGCCCTGCTGCGCCTCTACATTGACCGCCTCATAACCCCAGATCGGGTCCATAATGACCGGGCTGTACAGCTTGGCGGGCGTAGCCCGCGAGAAGCCGGCGTTCCGATCCGCATTCCACTGCATGGGCGTGCGCACGCCGTTCCGATCGCCGAGGTAAATGTTGTCGCCCATCCCGATTTCGTCGCCATAATAGAGGACCGGCGTTCCCGGAAGAGAAAAGAGCAGACTGTTCAGAAGTTCGATGCGGCGCCGGTTATTGTCCAGCAATGGGGCCAAGCGCCGCCGGATGCCAAGATTGATGCGCATGCGAGTGTCGGCGCTATAGGCCAGGACCATATAGTCGCGCTCGTCGTTGGTTACCATCTCCAGCGTCAGTTCGTCGTGGTTTCGAAGGAACAGCGCCCATTGGCAGGTTTCGGGAATCTCGGGGGTCTGCGCCAAGATATCGACGATCGGCAGGCGGTCCTCCTGGCGCAGCGCCATATAGATGCGCGGCATCAGCGGAAAGTGAAAAGCCATGTGGCATTCATCGCCATCCCCGAAATAGGGGCGCACATCGGTAGGCCACTGGTTTGCTTCGGCCAGCATGATGCGGTTCTCAAAGCTGGCATCGATCTCCTGCCGCAGCTTCCGGATTAACAGGTGGGTCTCGGGAAGATTCTCGCAGTTGGTCCCCTCGCGCTCCACCAGGTACGGGATGGCGTCGACGCGCAGCGCATCCACCCCCAGGTCCAGCCAGAAGCGCACTACGTTCAGCATCTCCTCGACGACTTTCGGATTATCGTAATTCAGGTCCGGCTGATGGGAAAAAAATCTGTGCCAGAAATACGCCTGGGTCACCGGGTCCCATGTCCAGTTCGATTTTTCGGTATCCGTGAAGATGATGCGGGCCTCGCTGTATTTCTGATCCGTGTCGCTCCAAACGTAATAATCGCGTTCGGGCGACCCCTTGGGCGCGTGGCGGGCGCGCTGAAACCAGGGATGCTGGTCGGAGGTATGATTCATCACTAACTCGATCATGACCTGCAGTTCCCGCTCGTGCGCGGCGGCCAGAAAGGTGCGAAAGTCCTCCATAGTTCCGTAAATGGAATGCACGTTCAGGTAGTCGGAAATATCATAGCCATCGTCTTTAAGCGGGGATGGAAAGAACGGTAGTAGCCAGAGGCATGTAATACCCAAATCCTGAAGATAGTCGAGCTTCTGGAGGAGGCCCGGGAAATCGCCGATTCCGTCGTTATTGCTGTCGAAAAATGCGCGGACGTGCAGTTCGTAGATCAGCGCATCCTTGAACCAAAGCGGATCTGTTGTGCTTCCAGGCTTTTTCATCGGCGTACGATGTTCACTCTAGAAAATCGTCCCTTCATCCATGGCCATTTCCTTCCAGTGCGTGAAGATACAAGATTCGCGTTCGTTAGTACGCCGTTACAGAGCACACGAAAGACCAAACCCTGGATTTTTCTGGCATCCGCCGATGCAGGATGTCTGTCTAGGATCTGGTAATCCTTCGTCTGCGCCGCCTACCACAGCAGAATCGCTTCGGCTTATTCCAGATTCTTCACGGCTCCCCGAACCATTTAGCCGTTTGTGGCCATGGTGAGAAATAGCACGGTGCACCCAAACGAACAGAGTTTTGTTTCCGGGGCGCGGGTTATAGGAGTCATTGGGGGGATAGTGTGCCTGTGGGTGCTGTTGGATTGTGCCCGGATGATGGGCTACCGTTGGGTCGGGACGGCTCCCCAACATCTCGAAAAGAGGCCGCTGAGCGGATAATGCTTTCCGGCGGGCGTCAAAATGTAAATTCGGCTCGATAGAGCAGCACGACTGCGACGAGCGAAGGGGGACTTATGAAGCTAGCTGTAATTGCCTGTGTCCTTGCCGGAGTATTCCTGTTCCCCGGCAGCATGCGCGCCATAGACTGTTCCGGTCTTCCGACGTCCTTCGGAGGTAATCCATTTCCCACCGGTGATTTCTTCACGAATTTCGACAACCCCTGTTACACAATTCCTTTTACTATCGGACATGGGACTGGGAGCGGGAAATTCGGCGATCTGAATGCCTTGTATTTTCAGATGTATTTCAAGGTTGATCCGAGGTATCAGTTGATCATCCTGGGAACGTATCCGAACGCGAGGTATTTCTCTGTCTCGCTGTACGATGACCACTCCGCCTACTCACAGTCGATCGAGGATACCAACATCGTGCCGTTGACGTCCGCGTTCACCAATCCTTACCTGCCGGGGGCTTCGTTTGTGGGCGGGCAGGAATTCGCAGTACCGGTAGATTTCGGCGGCACACCTGGCAATCTGGAGGCCGGGTGCATGATGACCGCCTACAACGTCGACGTGAACGCACTGGACGGCACTCGTAGGCACCCCGGGATGGATTGGAACAGCGACAAGGGGCTGTTCAAGCGCTATCCGGATTTCGTCGTCCACGTAGTGGATACGCCGCAGCACACCAACCCGAACACGGCTGGAGTCTTGATGATCCGAGCGTATCTGGACATTACCACTGTTGATTACAAGACCAGCCCCCATATCATCGTTCGCGATGTTGCCTCGGGTTGTGCTTATCCCGCCGCCTACGCTTTGAATACGCTGCAGATTTTGAGCGGCAGCAGTTCGGTTGGCGGCCCATGGCTGGATGCGGCTCAAGGGCATGCTCACCACCTCTATGAGAACAACTACCTGCCGCAGCTCTGCTACGCCACGGCTACCGCCCCAAACCGCCTGGAATGGGCGCGGCCACCGGAGTATGTTCCCGGCGCTGGCCCGGATGCCGCCTACGTTGTCGCATCAGTGCCAAGCGGCTTGCCCGGGACACTGGCTGCCGCAGGCAAGGTGATGCGAATTCGATTTCAAGCGCCGACCACACCACCGACCCCCTGCCAAAGCGGCTGCTCGCGATCGGGCAACGAGCAGATGCGATATGTGAGCCTGTCGTTTATGATATCGGATGGAAGTGCGATAGCGAGTCTGGCCGATACAGCGTTCACGGAAGATGCGCAAGGTTACACAACGATAATTGTGGGCACGGGCTCCAGCGTTCCTGCCTGGATTACGCCGGCTAACGGCTACACGTTTCTTGACCTGACGACCGTGCCAAACTTCCAGCAACTGAGCCTGCTCGATCTGCGCCATATCTCTCCTGCCGGGACGTTCAACTGCGCCGGCCAATTCCTTCCGTATCGCACCGGCGCGGCGATACCGGCGGGCAACTTGATGGGCGACTACCTTCCCGTGGTGGACTTCCCCAAGGCAGCCACGTTGCCGCAATCCGCGGGCGAGCTACCGCAGCAGGCCTGCGATCTATTCCCCACAGGTCAGGGGGGAATACGCCCGAACTGCGGAATCTTCCCCGGACCCGTGCCGGCAATTGGTTCAGTTGTAACCCAATGCCCCGCTCCCGGCTGCAGCCAGTTCGTGGTCCAGGCTAATCCGCCGGTGACTATCGCCGGACATGGCTTCGGAGACTTTCCAAATGGGTTGCCATTCAACGGAACATCCCAGTTCTTGCAGATCACGAACCAGACGCAAAGCTGGGCCGCGGGCTATACCGGGGATGCCTGCACCGTATCCATCAGCTCATGGGCGACCAACCTTATACAACTGATCGCCAACGTGAACGCGAACGGCAATTGCCCGCTCGCGACGGGAGACCAACTCAAGATTACGATCTGGAACCCGGAGACGCTGACGTCGGCGACATTCCCGGTAACTGTAATGGGTAATTGAGCTACGGAGCCCGCCTCTCTTGTCTTCGGCCGCCGGCCCGCTGGCAGCGCGGCTAGCCAGCCATCGCAGCTGGCAAGATGGTTAGTGTTGTGAGGCGCTACTGGGCACTAGAGCGCGCGATGATTGCGGAAAAGGGTGGCTGCTGCAACGTCGCCTTCCCCGGACTCGTGGTATCAATCGACAGAGGAAACCGGACTCACGATAGCCGTTCCCGTCGATTGGTGGGAGAACTTGAAAACGTAACCATGTTCAGCATTGATCCGAAGGGCACGGAAACCGTTCTTTAAAGTTTTTCGCGGGCGGCCCAGCCACCGATTCGGCGTTGATTGACGACTAGGACGGCAATCTCTACGGAGTTGCCGGTGCCCGATAGCCACTATCCAGGCCGTCGGCCAACCGCCGCGGCGAGTCCGGTCTTGGGGAAGAACCTTCCGAGGTTTCGCGCCTACAGGCCCGACGTCACCAAAGCCGAACCTATTCCGCCGAGTCGCCCACTCAAGAAATGCCACACCACGCTTGCGCCCCACCAAAGAACAACGTCACGAGATCGGTGCCCCAAAAAGGCCCGCAACTTGCGCGTCCTCCGAGTGTGAACCAGCGTCCTACTTAGCGCCTTTGAAGCCGTCAAAGTCGGTGGTAGTGCCTGCCGGGTTATAGCGGCCCACGATCAGGCCGGAGTCGTTGATGCCGTCGGCATGTGTGTTCGTGCCGCCGGGCACGTCCAGAAGATAGTAGGCTCCACCGCTTAGCAATCCGCCGTGGTAGTTTCCACTCGCGTCCGCCCAGGCATACACTACGTCGCCATCGGTGTTGATGGAGTGGACTGCGAAGTTGTAGGCGCCCGGAAGATTGATGCTGGTGTAGGTGGAGCCGTTATAGAGCGAAGCCTCTGTGAATCCAGCCGAGTCGACCCAACCCAAAGTGATTGTCCCCGAGGAGTTGATGCCCCAGGCATATGTCGAGATGGCTCCGGGCACGTCCAACTGCGTGTAGGCGCCGCCGGGAGCGCTCAACAAGAATCCGTGTTCGACGTTGCTAGAGTCGATGAAATAACCGGTGATTTGTCCACTGTCGTTGATTCCCCACGCCACCGCGGTGGTGGCGCCGGCGGGACCCGTAATGTCGGTAAAGGTGCCGCTCGCGTAATAGAATCCCACGGTCTGGCCGGTTGTGATGCTGGTGTAAAAGCCCACCACCTGATTATTGTTATTGATGTTGTAACACCACGTGGTACCAGCGGCCGCGTTCGGATCGTCGATCTTGGTCACTGTCGTGCCGTTCAGCATCATGCCATACGTGTTACCCTTGGAGTCGACATATTGGCCCACCATGACGCCCGCGTTGTTGACACCGATCGTGCTGGTGCTTTCGGCGCCCTTGATCTTTACCGCGGCAGGCTTGAACGCCTGAGGGTAGGCCACATAGCCATAGGTCACCCCGGGAGGCGCCAGGTAGTTCCCCACGTAGGCGCCGTTCTTGTTCACACCTTCGATGAACGGCAGGTCGGATGTGGCGAAGACGCCGCCCGTATAAGTGAATCCGTGCCCCACACCGGCGTTGTCGATGTAATAGCCGGTGATCTCCCCGGAATCGTTGATCCCTTCGCAGGCGGTTTGTGCGGCGCCGGGGTAAACGATTTCGGTAACGACGCCGGCCTGCCACATGAAACCGTGAGAGAGGTTGCTGGAGTCGAAGTATTGTCCCACGGCCACTTGCGAATCGTTGATGCCGTAAGCGTAAGTCACATCGGTGCCGCTGCCATAGAACATGGTCACTGTGCCGCCGATACTCACGAACCCCTGGCCGTTGGCCGCGCCGGCGAGATCCCCGTTATTGTCGATGCCGAACAGCGAGGTCGAGAAATGCCCTAGACCACCCGGCACATCGTACTGCGTTAGCGTGCCACCCACGTCGGTGAAGCCGTGATAGTAGCCATCCGCCTTGCTGATGAAGTCACCCACAATTTCGCCGGAATCGTTGATGCCCAAGGCCCTCGTGAACTTGTTCGAGCCTTTGAAAACGATAGCCTTATAGGTGGTCCCACCCAGCCACTCAAAGCCTTCTTCGGCATTGGCACTGGTCACGTACAGGCCAACCACGTGATTACTGCTGTTGACGCCGGCCCCGTATGTCGCGGTGGCACCCGGAAAGCTTAGTTGCACGACCCTCAATCCCTGACCGCGCATGGTCGCTGTACCAGCGCTCAACGCCAAGCCCAGCATCAGCCCAACGGCGGCTGTCCGGCCCCTCAACCGGTAGACTGACTGTCTGTCTGGAGCAAAAGGACGATCGATGTTCATAGTGACTCCTCCATGCGTCTTGGCCTTGCGGACGGACGTTCCGCACAGGCCTTTTGGCAATGTTACCATAACTAAGCAGAAAAACTGGCCGCCCGGGGCTTCCTCCAGCGCCGAAAAAATACTGGAAGTACTAATACTCAGGCGGGCCCAGCGTCACTCCGCAGGCGGGAGGCCGGCTGAGGACTTGGGCCAGTGTTATGGTCTGCCAGACTGTTCCCGCCTACTCGCCTCCGGCCTCGACAGCCGGGGAGCCGCTCTGCCATGCCTGGTACTGATCGTAAATCCAGGCGTAGGTCTTCTCGAGCCCGTCGCGCAGGCGAGTGCCGGGCTCCCAGTTGAGGTACTTACGGATCAGTGTATTGTCGCTGTTGCGGCCGTTGACGCCTTTGGGCGCAGTGAGGTCATAGGTGCGCTTGAGCTGCACGCCCGCTATCTCTTCCACCATGTCGACAAGCTGGTTGACGGTGACCAGCTCGTTTGAGCCGAGATTGATCGGTTCCAAAATATCGGAGTCCATGATCATCTGCGTGCCCTTGATGCAGTCGTCGATGTACATGAAGCTGCGCGTCTGATTGCCGCCGCCCCAAATCTGGATGGCGAGGTCTCCAGACAGTTTCGCTGCGATGACTTTTCGGCAGATGGCGGCCGGCGCTTTCTCCCGCCCTCCGCGCCAAGTTCCATGAGGGCCGTATACGTTGTGATACCGGGCGACCCGCGTACGCAGGCCAAAGTCTTCCCGGAAGTGCCGGCACATACGTTCCGAGAACAGCTTCTCCCAGCCATAGCCGTCCTCGGGCATGGCCGGATAAGCGTCTTCTTCCTTGAGGGCCGGCGAGACAAGGTCGCGTTGTTTGTCCGCGTTATAAACGCAGGCGGAGGATGAGTAATAATACTTCCGGACACCGTGCTTGCGGGCGGCTTCGAGCATCTGGGTATTGATCAGCACCGACAGCATGCACAGCGCCTTGTTACTTTCGATGAATCCCATGCCGCCCATGTTAGCCGCCAGGTTGAAGATCTGGTAAGCGCCCTCGGCCGCGGCCTCGCAGTTTGCTCTGACATTCAGGTCCAGGGAGAGGTTCTCGACGTCATCGAAGCGCTGATACCACTGAGTGAACGGTTTGATATCGATGGCGCGAACCTTCCGATAACCCTGGCGGCGCAGATCCGCCACGAGCGATCCCCCGATGAAGCCGCCGGCTCCCGTCACCACTGTAAGCTGATCCTGCATTCATAGCCTCCTATGCCCCGTGGCGGCCGCGGAAAAGTCCGACGCCCGCTTACGCGCGCGGCTCAGAAGCATGCCCGGGCATTTCGAGCGAGTTTACCGAGCCGCGGCCGAGTGGTCCTACCGAACCTTTTCCCGTAAATTGCCAGCCACGGTGATGGGGCCATCGCCTGAGCCAGGAGCCCCGCTGAGCACGGACGGCCGCAACGGGCACGTCCCCTTACTCCGGGTATAGCACGGAAAGCACGAGTCCACCTAGCGAGGGCTAGCTCATGAGCCCTTCTCGAAGATTTCGGCGCAGTCCCGATCCAGAGAATCGCGGGTTGCAAGAGCGTACGGTGGGACGGTGGCGCAGCGGGCATGGAGGGCCTGGAGTGTTCCATACCTGGAACATTCGATTTGAGGCGTTGGCGATCGTGAATGCGAACCCTGCGATGCGCCCCTGCGCGACGCCCGGTCATTTCATCTTGGGTGGATACTTGGCGAAGGACTTCCTCACCATGTCGTCGAGCTTGCCCTCGACTTTGTACGGGTCGCGCTTTTCCTCGCGCGCGATGGCGCGCCAGATTAGCGTGTGCGTAGTGGGATCCCGCAAATCGATCACCAGCGTACCTTCGGTATAAGGAACTCTCACCACCCGTGTGCCCCAACCGCGCCAACCGGCCGGATAGGCCTCGGCCTCGGCCCTGGTCACCGCGCCAAGCGTATAAACTACGTTGAGGTCGGCTGGGCCTGAAGGCACGTATGCGAGTCCCTTCGCCGACAGAAATCTCTGGATGTCGGCGTCCAGCCGCTTTCGGGTGAGCTCGCTGTTCAGCACTGGGTTCCGGCTGTTCAGGCGGCCTTCGCGAATGGCGAAGGTTCTGAACCTGGCAAAACCCGCAGTCGGGTCAGCTTCGATATTGATCTTCTGTGCGAATGCATTGAGTGCGATCAGCATACTGAGGGCAAGGGTCTTCATGCGGCAAATCTAGCACAGGCTCCACTCCCCAGCAAGGGGGGTGCGGCGGGCCGATGCGGAAGGGGCCGTCTGGCACTGGCGAAGCGGCGCACTGCTTCAGGAAAGAGCACGCCTCATCACGCTGAGGTACCGGCGGCACGTCTCCTTCATGTCCTCGCCGGCGCCGTCCTGCTCGAGCGACAGAAAGCCGGTGAAGCCGATGGCTTTCACGGCGTCGGCGATGGCCTTGAAGTCCATCACGCCTTGCCCGATGGCCACGTATTCCCGCATGGTGGCGTTGATGTCGCGCACGTGAAGATTCATCAGGTGCTTGTTCAATTTGTAAATGGCCACTGGCGGATATTCCCGCTGATTCATGGCCCAGCCGCAATCGAGATTGCAGCCGAGTGCGGGGTCGCGAATGGCGTCCCACAGACGCAGGAAACTGTCGGTCACCGGCATCATGGTGTGGCTATGATTCTCGATCGAGAAATTCATGCCGAGCCCCTTCGCACGCTCCAGGCATGCCTGCATGGTCTGGCGGAACAGGCTCCACAACTTGTCAAAATCGTAGCCGGCCGCGATGTCGATGTGGAACTTCTCGCCGGGCTTGGGATCGCCCATGAAATAACGGGGCAGGTAATCGGTCGTCGGCGCGCGCAGCTCCCGGGCCCACGGCGCGACAATGTTCACCATGGGTGCACCCAGTTTCTTGGCGATGCGACAACCGCGCTCGAAGTAATCCAGGCTGCGGTTGCGCTCGTCGGCATCCCGGGCCGTCAATCCTTCCACCACCGGCTGGAACATCGGAAACTGGCTTAACACCAGGTGGTTTCGTTCCAATTGTTTCCGTATGCGGCCGATGGTGGAGTCGGTCCAATACTCGTCAACGTCCCGGCGCGAATTCGCGATAAGCTCGATACCCTCGAACCCCAGGCTTCCGATAATGTCGATGGCCTCTTCAGGATGGGCGCCGGGCGCCAGGCTATGGAAGTTCCAGCTTACGCAACCGATCCTGGGCCGGCGGTTTCCGTCAGCGGCAGACTGCGGCAGCGGGCTGGGTTGAGCTCCAGCAGCGAACATCGCACCGCCCAAGCCCAGAGCAGGAATGAATTCTCGACGCCTCATATGACCTCCTTCAGTAGTTCTTTTGCCTTTCGAAGCGGGCGCGTTGTGCCCGGCCGAGCGCTTTGGCGCCTGCCAGCGCAGGATCCGCCCCCGCCAGCACATCCCGGTTCGCCGCCACCTTGGCCACCGCTCGCGCGATGTCGTCCACGTCCGCTTCGGTGCCGATTAGAGTGAATTGCGGGATCCAGACCGATTCATCATAGGCGGCGCGCTCGGAAACCGGACAACTGCATTTCGCGTAATCCATCGGCGTTTCGCGTCCCATTACCAGTTGCGGGCAATTCTCCGGTGTGGCGTAGAAGAGGTCGCTCTGATACACCGGCTCGTAAAAACGGCCGTCGCAGGGGATGCCTTCTTTTTCGAGCGCCGCCACAAACATATCGCGCGATGGCGCGGAGCCGGCTGCCGGACGATATTGGAAAACGTAATTGTAGACGGTCTGCTGGGTGATCTCCGGTTGCGGCGGCAGCGGGCGAATGCCTTCGATCTGCGCCAGAGCCGCGGTCAGCCGCGCCGCATGCCGCGTCCGCCTCTCGCGAAGCTCCGGCAGCCTCTCGAGTTGTCCGACCAGCAGGCAAGCCTGCAACTCGGTCATGCGGTGATTGGAGCCGAGCATGCGCTGGCCGTACTGATCGGTGATGCTGGCGCGCCCGCAGTTGACGATGGTCTGCATGGCTTCGTAGTAGTCCAGGCGGTTCGTGATCACCATGCCGCCTTCCCCGCCGGTCATCAGCTTGCTCTCCTGGAAGCTGAAACAACCGATGTCCCCCATAGAGCCCGCGCCGCGGGATTTCCACTGGCCTCCGTGAGCGTGCGCGCAATCCTCGATCACTTTGAGCTGGTGCTCCGCCGCCAGTTTCGTCACCGCGTCCATGTCGGCGAAGCGCATGGCCAGATGCACGGGGATAATGGCCCTGGTGCGCGGCGTGATCGCTTTGCGCGCGCTCTCGACATCCACGCAGTAGGTATCCGGATTCACGTCGACGAACACCGGCACACCGCCGGCAAACAGCACAGCCGCCGCTGTCCCGTCCCAGGTGTACGCGGGCACGATCACTTCATCGCCGAAGCGGAGCCCCGCGGCCTGTAAGGCGACCATCAGGGCGATGGTTCCGTTGGTGAGGCACAGGCCGTATTTGGCGCCCTGCATTTCGGCAAAGCGTTCCGCGAATTCTCCGCTGACTTTGCCGGGCACCGGAAAGCCGCCCCAGTGGAGGCTTTCGACTTGCGTGACGATGCGTTCGATGTCCGTCTGCCGGTATTGCGGCCAGGGACTGAACGGTGTGCGGCGCAGCGGGTCGCCGCCGAGGATTGCGAGTTGGGCCATAGATGTATCTTACTCGCCGCCCGCTACGCCGTGCGCCCGGGCCGTGCGCGCGTGGAGGTCGCGCAAAGCCTCGAGTTCGGCATTGGCGGGCGGCGCGGTCTCTTCGACATGCCGCGCGAAGCGGACTTCCCATCCGGTGCTCGCGCGCACCTGATCGCGGCTCACGCCCGGATGCAGGCTCGTGACGATGAACTCGTTGGTCTCCGCTTCCGGCCGCATGACGCAAAGGTCGGTGACCAGTAAGGTCGGGCCCTTCGTCGCGATGCCCAATGCCTGGCGTTCGCGGCCCGTGCGGCCATGCCCGAGCGAAGTCAGGAAGTCGATTTCACGGACGAAAGTCCACGCGGAGTGACGCATGATAATGAAGATCTCGCCGCATCCGGTGGCGATCTCGGTGGCGCCGCCCGCTCCCGGCAGGCGAACTTTGGGCTTCTCGTAGTTGCCGATCACCGTGCTGTTCAGATTGCCGAACCGGTCGACTTGCGCGCCGCTCAGGAAGCCCGTGGTGATGCGCCCGCCCTGCAGCCAATAGCGGAAGATCTCGATCACCGGTACGGTAGTCAGCGCCGTTTCGCACAGCTCGCCATCGCCGATCGAAAGCGGCAGTACATTCGGGCGCGTTTGCAGAGTGCCCGATTCGTAGATCAGGCAGATCGCCGGCGCGTGGGTCAGCCGCGCCAAATTGCAGGCCGCCGAAGGCAGCCCGATACCGACGAAGCAGACATCTTCGTTGCGCAACGCGCGCGCCGCTGCGATGGTCATCATCTCGGGCGCCGTGTAGTTCATCACGCGTCCATCACATTCTGTTGCATCCAGTCGAGGAACGTCTCGCGCTCTCGCGAGATGGCGTCCCAGGCCGTGTAGAAAGAATTATCGCGCCCGTAGTAACCGAGCGCGTAGGAGGGGCGCGCGCCTCCGGCAACCAGCGCGATAGCGCCGACCGTCCAACCGGGCAGGATCACGGCATTCGGGCTGCGCGGCCCGAATTCATCCACCACCTCTTCCACGGTCACTACCGATCGCCGCGCGGCAAGCACCGCCTCCTTTTGCACGCCCACGATACCCTCAATCAAAACGTTGCCTTCGCGATCCGCCTTTTGCGCATGCACAATCGTCACGTCCGGGCGCAAGGCCGGAATACACGTGAGTTGCTCACCGGAGAACGGGCACACGATGAATTTGATATCGGGATTGACGCTGGTCAGATCCGAGCCGCGGTAGCCGCGGAACACCGCGCAGGGCATGCCACAGGCGCCGGCCTCGTAAGCGTGCGCCATCCCCGCATGGCTGTGCTCCACGATCTCGAGCGGGTGCGGCCAGCCCCGTTCGACCGCATCACGCAGGCGGTGAAGCGATCCCACGCCCGGGTTCCCTCCCCACGAGAAGATCAGCCGGCGCGCGCAGCCCATCCCGATCATCTGGTCGTAAATCAGATCCGGTGTCATGCGCACCAACGTCAAGTCGCGGCGCTGTTGGCGGATGATCTCGTGACCAGCGGCCATGGGGATAAGGTGCGTGAAGCCCTCCAGCGCCACGGTGTCGCCATCGTGGACGAATTCGGAAATGGCTTCCTGAAGAGCAAGGAAACGACGCATGTGTGATTAGAGTAATGCGGTGAGCCTGCCCGCTGTCAAGCCGCCGTTTTCGACTTGGCCACGCGGAGCGCGAGGCGAACCGGGAGACTGGCCATCAGCAGCAACAACGCGTACAGGCTATTCTCGCGATCACTGAGCGCAGCGCCCGCAAGGAAAGCCAGACTGGCGCACAGAACTACGATTGTCAGCACGGGATAGAGAGGCACGCGGAAGGGCCGCCGGGCGGCAGGTTCGGTGCGGCGCAAGACGAGTAGCGAGAGATACGCCCACGAATAGTTAGCCACGTAGAAAAATCCGGCCATGGCGATCAACCGATCGACGGTGCCGCTGAGCACCAGCGCAAGCGCCACCAGCGTTGCCAGGGCCAGGGCCGTCCGGGGCGTGCCGCTTGCGGCGACGTCTGCTGCGCGCCGCCAGAACAGGCCATCGCGGCTCACTGCGAAGATGACGCGGGTCGACGTCATGAGCACTCCGTGCAAAAGCGTCAACAATATGGCGACCGCAATGGCAGCGATCAGGATCTCGCTGGCGCGTCCGAACATCAGCTTGGCGGCGTCGGCGGCGGCGAACTTGGAGGCCGCCAGGCCGGCGGGTCCCAGAGCCCGCAGCAAGGCGTAGTTCATGAGCAGATAGATGCCGGCGAGCACCGCGAGTCCGCCAAGCATCGCGCGCGGTAGTTGGCGATCGGGACGGCGCGTTTCCTCGGCGAAATAAATAGGTGTATACCAGCCGTCATAGGTTACGATGATGGACTGAATCGCCAGCACCATGGCGGCTATGAAACTCATGCCGCGCACCGGCGCCGGAGGTCCTGCATGGACGGGCGTGTGAATCGTGAAACATGCCACGATCAGGCCCAGGAGGGCGACGGCGGCGATGGCGGATGCCACCTGCTGTATGACCCCACTTACGCGCACACCAAACCATTGCAGCGTGGCGAACGCCAGGAGCAGAAAAGCGGCTGCGATGGCCTCGAATTTTCCGATCCAGGGGATGATACGCCCCAGGAACTCGACGGCGGCCATCGCGGCATAAGCGGTGGCGGCCACGTTACCCAGAAAGTCGGACCAGCCAACCACGAATCCGGCCGTAGTGCCCATGGCTTCCCGGGCGAACACGTAAAAGCCGCCGGCGCGCGGAAGCATGGTGGTTAGCTCCGCCACGTTCACTACGCCCAAAGCTGCGTAAACGGCTCCGGCCAACCACATCAGCATGATCAGCCACGGCGCTCGCAGATAGGACGCGACCGGTCCCGGCTGGCGTAGAATACCCACGCCCAGCGTGCCTCCGATGGACACCGCGATGCCGAACAACAAGCCAAGAACAGGCAGCAGGGAGTTTCGCGCGCTGGGGATCTCTACATCGCTGGATGTCATCGGGCAGGATTGACTCTAGCACATCTGCACTGTCCGAGGCCGGTCTGTTATAGTGCCTGTTGCCGTGCCGCTTACTGCAATCACGCGCGCTGTCAGCCCGTCGCTCGACCAGTGCGAGCTGGCGTTCGTGGAGCGTCAGCCCATCGATGTAGCTAAAGCCATCGGGCAGCACCGGCGCTACGAAGCCTGCCTGGCATCGCTGGGAATGACAGTGGTCTCGTTGCCGGCGGAGGCTGGCCTGCCAGACGCTGTCTTCGTCGAAGATCCCGCCATCGTCCTGGATGAAGTCGCCATCATGACCCGCATGGGCGCGGCATCGCGGCGCGGGGAATCGGAAAGCCTGGCCCGTGCGCTCGCGCGATACCGGCCTTTGCGCTGGATTCGCGAGCCGGGCACGCTCGAAGGCGGCGACGTCGTGCGCATCGGCGCGACGTTATTCGTGGGCAGATCCGCGCGCACCAACGAAGCCGGCATTGCCCAACTGGCACAGGAACTCGCGCCCTTCGGATACGCGGTGCGGGCGGTTGACATGCGACAGTGCTTGCACCTGAAATCGGGCTGCACCTATCTCGGAAAAGGGGCGGTGCTGGCCAATCGCGACTGGGTGGAGGCCGCGCCGTTCGCCGATTTTCGGGTGATCGATGTGCCGCCGTCCGAGCCGGCAGCGGCGGATGTGCTGGCGATCGGCGATACCGTAATTGTGCCGGCGTCCTTCCCGGAAACCGCGCGTGCTCTGGAGCGCGGCGGCTGGCGCGCGCTGCCCGCCGACGTTTCGGAATTGCAGAAAGCGGAGGCCGGAGTTACCTGCATGAGCCTGATTTTCAGTACTGCGTAATTCATATGTTGCTCATCGGAAGAAATGGGAATCTTGAAAGCGGCCTATGCGATGCATTTCGCCTGTTATAATTTCTGCCGGGTTCATTCCGTCTTGAAGACCACGCCCACAATGGCCGCTGGCATTACCGATCACGCATGGAGGATTACAGAATTGCTCATGGCAGGATGTTGAACAAATTAAAAGGGAGTAACATAACATGAAACACGCAGGCATCGCCCTCATAGTTCTCGCAGCTATGGCCATTATGCCGGTCGCTGCCCAAGACACGAAACCGACCGCTGATGCCGAACCAGAGTTCTCAAACGTCTTTTTTGGACTGGTCGATGGCAAACTGATTCCACTGGAACGTCAGATAGCATCGGTTCATGTAAAGGGTGGTGTTCTAAGCGGATTCTCTGGTTTCGGAGAACTGTCGGGACCGCACTCGCCTGTGAGGTTTAGCCATGCCAACAATCTGCAGTTGATCGTAAAGCCGCTTGCCAACGAAAACCACGATCCGAATCAAGATCCCGATACGATCTACCATGTACGTGAAGTAAAGTCGAAAAAGAAAGTCCGTGAATGGCTGTTTGGTAAGGTCACTGCCAGCCACTATTACAATCGACTCGGCGAAGGATTACTGCCGGTCAAATGGACAAAATATGGAAACCAATCGTTGCGTGTGACCTTGGGATCTTTGCCAGCCGGTGAGTACTGCGCTTCGCCCCTGGGACAAGAAGTAGCCGAACAACGGGTCGTGACCGTTTTTTGCTTTGGTGTGGACTAGACTTACAAAAACTATGTATTCACAGCAACACAGCTTTTTGCAGAGTACCTGATTTTCGAATCAGGCGCCGGTTCATCCTGAACACGACAATGTGCAGGCGTCGCACGCGCGGGCCGTGCGCAGCGCAAGGGCTCCGGTGGGGCAAGCTTCGGCGCAGCGTTGCGCAGCGCGGCGCAAGCCTTCCGAGAGCGGTTGGCCGAACGGCACGGCCACGGCGACGTCGAAGCCGCGGCCGACGAGCGCCAAGCCCAGCGGTTCGCCCGCAGCGGCGGCGATGCGCACGCACGCGTCGCAACTGATGCACTTGCCCGGCTCGTAGATGACCTCCGGGTGGGAGAGGTCCTGCGAGAAGCGGCGCCGCGCGCCGGCAAACCGGTACACGTCCGCGTCGTACTCGTTCGCCAGCGATCGAACCAGACAGCAGTCCTGCTTGCGGCACCCGCAGGTCAGGCAGCGGCGGGCTTCGCGCGCGGCGTCGTCGTCGGAGAGCCCGTGTTCCACTTCATCGAAGCTGGCGCGGCGTCGATCGATGGGGATCTCCGGCATGCGCACGCGCGCGGCCTTCTCGATGGCGCGGAAAATCGCGGCCCGCTCAGCGTCATCCACCGGCTGCATGGCGATGCCTGCCATGGCGGGTTCTCCGGTCACCGCCGCGCCGCTAAGGAACTGATGGATCGAGGCGGCCGCGATCCTTCCGGCGGCTACCGCGCGCACTGCCAAATCCGGTCCCAGCACCGCGTCTCCGCCGGCGAAGACTCCGGGCAGGTTCGTCGCCAGCGTCCTTTCGTCGGCGGCAATGCCCCAGGCGGTGACCCGCAGGCCTTCGCTCTCGGGCAGGGTGCGGTCCACGGCCTGCCCGGTGGCCGCGATTACGGTGGAGCATTCGACCACCAGATTGGAGCCCATCACGGCCACCGGTCTGCGCCGGCCCGAGGCGTCCGGCTCGCCTAGAGTCATGCGTTGGCAGGTCAGCAGCAAGCCGTGCCCGTTTCGCTCCAACCGTACCGGCGCCATGAGAAACTCGACGGTCACGCCTTCGGCTTCGGCGGCTTCGACCTCCGCCATGGGACAAGGCATCTCCTGACGGCCGCGGCGGTAGAGGATGCGCACGTTCCGGGCGCCGAGCCGGACCGCGGTGCGGGCGCAGTCCATCGCCGTATTGCCGCCGCCGAGCACTACAACGTCGCTGCCCAGCGGCGGCGGATTGCCGTTGGCGACCAATTCCAGAAACTCGATGCCTGCGAGCGCGTTCTCCTCGCCCTCGCAGCGGAGCCCCTGTGTGCGCTGCGCGCCAATCGCCATGAAGACCGCGTCGTGCTGTGCACGTAGCTCGGTGAGAGTGAATTCCCTGCCCCAGCGCGTGTCCATACGAAATCGCGCGCCGAGTTGCCGGATGGCGTCGATCTCCGCATCGAGTGCGTCCTTCGGCAGCCGGTAGGCGGGGATTCCGTAACGCAGCATGCCGCCCGGCAGCGGATGCGCGTCGCACAACGTGCAGTCGTGGCCCTGCCGCAAAAGATACCAGGCGGCAGCCAATCCCGCGGGACCGGCCCCCACGATGGCGACCGACTTCCCGGTAGCCGACGCACGCGGCGGCACGTACGGCGCGGCGGCGGCGCGGTCCAGATCGGCGACGTGGCGATGCAGAGCACCGATGGCCAGTCCCTGATCGAGGTCGCAACGGCGGCATTCCTGTTCGCACAAGCGCGGGCAAATGCGGCCTAGTGAGCCGGGCAGTGCGAGGCGCTCGGAAATCACCTGCATGGCGCGCCGATTGTCCTCGGTGGCGATACCATAGACGAACCCCGGGATATCCAGACCGGCCGGGCAGCGGGCGGCGCAGGGCGCCACGCACTCGCCGGCGTGATCGGACAAGAGCAGCTCCAGCGCCATTTTCCGCGCGGCGCGCACGTCCGGGCTGTTGGTCGCGACCGCCATGCCCTCGGCAACGGGCATGGCGCAGGCAGGGGAAAGAGTGCGCCGGCCTTCGATTTGAACGGCGCACACGAAGCACGAGGCCGCCGGCTCGATCCCCGGCACGTGACACATGGTCGGGATGCGTATGCCGAGCCACCGCGCCGCATCGAGCACAGTGGTCCCCGGTTCCACGCTGACCCGCCGGCCGTCGATCGTCAGGGTGACCATGGCTTATACGACCTCTATCGCATCGTCCTGGCACGCCTGGCGGCACATATCGCAGCGCGTGCAGAGCTGGTCGTCAACCGTGTGCTTTTCGTACGGGCGATAGGCGATGGCGCCCACCGGGCAGGCTTGCGCGCACAATGTGCACCCGATGCAGTTGTCGGTGACACGGTAACGGATCAGGGCCGGGCAGCGGCCGGCTGGACAGTGCCCGTCGAGGTGCGCTGCGTACTCTTCGCGGAAATATTTGAGCGAGGTCAGGACGGGGTTTGGCGCGGTCTGGCCCAACCCGCAGAGGCTGGCGCGGCCCACGTAATCGGCAAGTGTTTCGAGCTTCTGGATATCGTCCGGCCGCCCGTTTCCCGCGCAGAGCCGCTCGAGGATCTCCAGCATACGCTTGGTGCCGATGCGGCAGAACGTGCACTTGCCGCAGGATTCGGCCTGCGTGAATTTCAGGAAGAAGCGGGCCATATCGACCATGCAGTCGCGGTCGTCGAGCACCACCAATCCGCCCGAGCCCATGATGGCGCCGGTGCGCGCCAGCGCATCGTAATCGATGGGCGTGCCGGCCAGCCGTGCCGGGATGAAGCCTCCGGACGGCCCGCCGAATTGCACAGCTTTGAATTGCCGGCCGTTGCGCATGCCGCCGCCGATGTCTTCCACGATCTCGCGAATCGTGATGCCCATGGGAACTTCGATCAGTCCTCCGCGGTTGACCTTCCCTGCCAGCGAAAAGACCTTGGTTCCAGGGCTAGTCTGAACACCGATGGTGGCGAAGGCCTGCGCGCCGTGACGGATGATCCAGGGCACACAGGCGAGCGTCTCGACGTTGTTGATGATGGTCGGCTTGCCGTGAAAACCGCGTTCCACGGGGTATGGAGGCCGCAGCTTGGGCATGCCGCGCCGCCCTTCTAGCGACTGGATCAACGCGGTCTCCTCGCCACAGACGAAAGCGCCGGCGCCTTCGCGCAACTCCAGCCGCAAGGAGAAGTCCGAACCCAGAATGTTGTGCCCGAGAAAGCCGCGCTCCTCCGCCTGGCGTATGGCCGCGCGGGTGTGGCGGACCGCGAGCGGGTATTCCGCGCGTATGTACAGATAGCCCTCGGCAGCTCCGATCGCGTAAGCCGCGATCGCCAGCCCTTCCAGCACGCGGTGCGGATCGGATTCCAAAACCAGCCGGTCCATGAAAGCGCCGGGATCGCCTTCGTCGCCGTTGCAGATCACGTATTTCACGGGATCTGGCTGCGCCCGCGCAAGCTTCCACTTCTGGCCGGTAGGAAAGCCCGCGCCACCCCGTCCACGCAGACCTGAATTCGAGATGGCTTCGATCACTTTCTGGGGCGAATGACGCTCGATGGCGTCCCGCGTGTTTAGGCAGCGGGCTAGCGCACGGTAGCCGTCGCGCGCCAGGTAATCGTCGATGTTTAACGGATCGATCTCGCCGCAGTTTTCGAGCACGATCCGTTTCTGTTTGGCGAGATAGCTGTCCGGCGCCGCCCGCCGGTCGAGTCGCTGCCGGCGGGCCCAAGTGGGGATCCACGGCGGACGGAGGTGCCGGCGAGCGATCTGCTGTGCGGCAACGGCCGTCACGTTGCCGTAGAGCGTGACCCGTCCGCTGGGTTCGACCACCTGCACCAGTGGCTCGCGATGGCACATCCCATTGCAGCCGACGGTCTTGACGATGCCGCGCGCGCCCGCCTGTTCGGCCGCCTGCTCCAGGGCTTTGCGCACCGGCTCGGCGCCGCTGGCGACACCGCACGAACCGAGCGAAATCCGGATTTCGACGGCGCCCGGCTTCATGCCGTCTCCGCGGGTTCAAAGGCCTGCAGTGCCTCACAAGCGGTAGCCAGCGTCAAGTTACCGGCGGCATGATTGTCCACCATCAGGACCGGCGCCAGGCTGCAGCAACCCAGGCAGGCCACTTCGTCCACGGTGAACATGCGCTGCGGATCGGTGTCGGCGCCTTCGGGGATGGCGAGGTAGCGTCGCAGCTCATCGGTGACCTGGCGCGCGCCGGCTACGTGACAGGCTGTCCCGTGGCAGACGCGAACCACGTGCCGGCCAACCGGGGAGCGGCGAAACTGTCCGTAGAATGACGACGTGCCGGCGACCTGCGCGGGCGTGATTTCGGTTAGCTCACACAGGCGGCGCAAGGCTTCGTCTGGAAGGTAGCGGTAGTGGGTTTGAATGGCCTGGAGAAGGATGATGGCGGATTCCTGAGTGCGGCCGTGTTGGGCGATTAGTTCGTCGAGGAAGGCGAGGTCTGGGGCGGACGGTTGGGGCGCTGTTGCGCGTGCTTGCCAGGACGGCGAACTGAAGTTCGCCCGGCCCAGAACGGGCACCCCGAGCTGAAGCTTGCGCCACGACTTGGCAGGAGTGCCTGCTGCGCGGGCTATGAAGAACACAGACGCTGACAGGATCAGCACCCACGCCACTGCGTTGTCCCTGGTTTTTCGCGCGCGCCTGGCGGCTGTGATTCTGTTTTGCTCGGCCGCCAGCTTGGGCGCTTTTGCAGCGTCGGACTTCACCTGCTGCTGCAGTTCCCTGATGAGGTTGTCGTCTCGCGGCGCACTTCTGCTGGCGACCACGTAGTCGGTGAACAGGATCGCCACGCACGCGGCGATCGCAAAACCGCCGATCAGCGCGCCTCTCATGATTCGCCGCCACCCGACGAAATAGTCACCAATTGCGCTTTGGCATGCGCCAGTTCTCCGTCGCGGGGACACGATGCATAGCAGCGGGCGCAATACAGGCAGTTCCGGCGCACCGCGCGCATCTTGTCGATCGCGCCATAGGGGCAGGCTTCGGTGCAGAGGCCGCAATCCAGCTCCTTGTCCGGCGTGATGGTCACTCCCCGGTGCGCCAACCGCGTGCACCACGCGAGCAGGCCGCCATACGGACACAGATACCGGCAATACGGCCGTCCGATGAACATGCCGGCCAACAGGAAAGCGCCGCCCAGCATGAGCATATGGGGCGCCCCGGTTCTGCGAAAGAGCCCCACGAACGGATCATAGCGGCAGATGAGGAAGTCGCGCGCGAGCGCCGGCCGCAGGGCGAAAAAGATCGCCAGCCCGAGATAGACGTACTTCAGCAGGCCCAACGCCCGGTCGAACCGCCGCGGCACCTGGACCGGCTTCAGCAGCACCAGCTCCTGGATCGCGCCCAGCGCGCAGACGCCCCCGCAGAAGGCGCGCCCGAAAAACACGGCGATCACGAGGGGCAGGAAGAACGTCGCCGTCACCACGAAGGGAATGGAGTAACTGGGATCCGTCAATGCCACGGCGACGTTCTGTATGGCGCCGATCGGGCAAACGCAGCCCTGGCGGTAGAAGCCGAAATAGGCGAGCGAACCGGTGGTCAGTGCGAGCAGCCATTTCCGGCTGCGGCGCTTCAAAACCAGCCAGACCGAAATTCCCAAGGCCGCCGCCAGCACGACGACGTCCAGCATTTGGAGCCAGTAATCACGCGGCAAAGGCTTCTGCACCGATGGCGTTTTGTACCCGCCGCCGATGGTGTTTTCCTGGGGCGCCGTTTCGACGGGGCGCTGGTACGGAATGGCCTGGGCGGGCGCGACGCGGGCGAAGGTCAGGG